>JABLTO010150596.1_pt1 | contig 32965 bp, 33 predicted proteins | sample 7160091 | NCBI WGS metagenome assembly JABLTO01 (sample SAMN14651225, study PRJNA627086) | human gut metagenome | isolation source: feces | host: Homo sapiens
AAAATTACTAAGTTAAATACTGATGCTAACTTTTGGGAAGTATTTACACCGGAAGAAGATGAAAGATACATTAGAAATACCATCAAAAGAGAGAGCGAGAAAAAAGGTGAAAAGATTGGCACGTTAAAAGGTAAAAAAATTGAAAAAATTACTATTGCTAAAAATATGCTTGCCATGCAAATAGATATTAATACCATTGCTAAGGCAACCAATCTGTCTAAGAATGAAATAATGAAGATAAAAGAAAGCTAATTGTGAATATTTAATTTAGCTTTTTTTGATACAATATTTGGGTGATGAATATGTATGCAGAAATATTAATAGAAATAAAAAATAAACATGTAGATAAAACTTTTACTTATCATATTCCTGATGATTTAATAGATAAAATAAAAGTAGGTATGCGAGTAACTGTACCATTTGGCAAGATAACTTTAGAGGGATATGTTTTAAATTTATTAAATAGTTCTTCTATTGAAACAAAAGATATTTATAATGTTTTAGATACTTATCCGGTTTTAAATGAGGAAATGCTTTTATTAGGTAAGTTTTTGGCTTCAAAAACTCTTAGTAGTTTAAGTTCTTCATATGCGGCTATGTTACCGAAGGCTCTAAAAGCAAAAAAAGGAGTCGATATTAAAGCTAAACAAGAAACATATTTAAAAATTACGGAAGAAATAGATGCTTCTTTAGAAAATGCTTCTAGTGCTAGTCAAAAAGAAGTTTTAATGCTTTTTAAAGATAATTTGCCAGTAAAAAAAACAATGGCTAATAAGGTTAGTGCATCTGCGGTTAAAACTCTTTTAAAAAAGGGAGTATTAATTGAATATATAAGTGAGGTATATCGCTATAACTTGAAAAATGAAAGTGAATATACTGAAAAAGTTTTAAATGAAGAACAAACTAATGCAGTAAATACTATATGCGATAATCTTGGTAATAGCAAAACAATTCTTTTACATGGTGTTACTGGATCTGGTAAAACGGAGGTTTATATAAAAACGATTGCAAGAGTATTAAACGAAGATAAAACAGCTTTAGTATTAGTACCAGAGATTAGTTTGACACCTCAGTTTGTTGATAGATTTAATAAAGCGTTTCCATCTAAGATTGCTGTTTTGCATAGTGGATTATCTGAATCAGAAAAATATGATGAATGGCGAAAAATTACAAGAGGAGAGGTTTCTATAGTAATAGGGGCTAGGAGTGCTATATTTGCTCCTTTAAAAAATATTGGTATTATCATTATGGATGAAGAACAGTCTCTTTCTTATAAACAAGAAAACAACCCTAAATATCATGCCTTATGGATAGCTAAAGAAAGAAGTAAGTATCATAATGCTCCTTTAGTTTTAGGTAGTGCGACACCTAGTTTATCATCGATGGCAAGAGCCCTAAAGGGTATATATATATATATAAAAATAAATGCCCGTTTTAATAAACAAGTTTTACCAAATATAACACTTATTGATATGGTAGAAGAACAAAAAAATAGACATCCTATAATAAGTAGAGAATTAGAGTGTGCTATTATTGAAAGGTTAAATAAAAAAGAACAAATAATGCTTCTTCTTAATAGAAGGGGACACTCTACAACTATTACGTGTTCTAACTGTGGTTTTACTTATCGTTGTCCTCATTGTGATATTACACTTACTTACCATAAATCTAGTAATAATATGCGTTGCCATTATTGTGGGTATACAAAATATTTAGATAACACTTGTCCAAAATGCCATGAGACTAGTCTTAATTACTATGGACTTGGAACAGAAAAATTAGAAGAGTATATTAAAGATGCTTTTCCAACAGCTAGGGTTATTCGAATGGATGCTGATAGTGTGTCTAATAAAGGAAGCCATGCCAAGGTTACGGAGGCTTTTGCTAGTGGTCAGTATGATATTTTACTTGGAACCCAAATGATTAGTAAAGGTCTTGATTTTCCTAATGTAACTTTAGTAGGTATAATAAATGCTGATGCTTCTTTAAACATACCAGATTATCAAAGTAACGAAAGAACCTTTGAACTTCTTTGTCAAGCAAGTGGCCGAAGTGGAAGAGGCGAAAAAAAGGGCGAAGTTTTCATTCAAACATATAATCCAGAAACACCAATATTTACTTTTGTAAAAAATCATGATTATAAAAAATTTTTCCTATATGAAATGAATATTCGTAAAACCCTTAAATATCCTCCTTATTATTATTTATGTTTTTTAAAAGTTAAAAGTAAAGATTATAAGCAAGCTATAGATGAAGCAAGGAAAATTAAAGCTTATTTAGATAAAAACTTAACGCAAGATTACATTGTTCTTGGGCCCGCAACGGCTAATATGTTTTTGGTTAATGGTGTTTATAATTTTGAAATTTATATAAAATATAAGAAAGAAGAAAAATTATATCAAGTGTTAAAAGAATTAGATAAGTTAATGCTTGTAAACTCTAAAGTACAATTAGATATTGATTTTTTAGAGTAAGTGAAAGTTGGGTTGTAGTTGAAAAAAAGAATTAATTTTTCTATAATAAATAAATGAAAAGAGGTAATTTATGAAAAAATATAAATTAATTAAAAAGGCTGGGGTAGTTGTTTTAGCAAGTACGCTTGTAGCAACACCGGTTCATGCTAGTAGTCTTGATAGTAATAAAACAAGTGAAGAAACACTAGAAAACAAACTATTTACATGGGGTAAAAAATTAGCCTATTGGTCAAGCAAAGTTGATCAAAAAATAAATGATAAAGTAGTAGAGCCTGCTAGTGATAAACTAAGCGAACAAGAAGTAATTAAGCATGACTCTCTTTGGCTTATTACGGATATGCCATGGGTAGATCCTAATACAGAAAGACATTACTATTTTGTTAATAAAAATACACCATCTATTAAATGGACTTTCTATTATGATAAAAATGGTAATAAAGTAAGTCGTAAGTCTTCTAATAAAGCTATGATGGAAGTAAGAGAAATGTATGTTTCTTTAACTGATTTAGATACAGTTTATAAAATGGAAAGTTATTCATCATATATTGATAATACATTTACTGTTAATTATGAATACTTAAATGATACTTTTGTATATGATAGTGATTTTGGTGATAATTATACTTATGGCGTATTTGAAGATTTTGATTTTTTATTAGATGAAAGTGAAATTAAAGAAAAATATAGTTTAGATGATTTAGTTAAATTAGAAGAAAAACTTAATGATTTAGATTTTGAAATAAAGTCAAGTGATACGCTTAAGTTAGAAAGGAAATAGCATGAAAGATTTAAAAGTAATATTTATGGGGACACCAAATTTTGCTGTACCAATATTAGACATGTTAATTAAAGAAACTAATGTTGTATTAGTAGTTACTCAACCTGATAAAGAGGTAGGAAGAAAAAGAACTATTTTAATGCCACCTGTTAAAGAAGAAGCAGAAAAATATGGTATAGAGGTTTTCCAACCAAAGAAAATAAAAGAAGAGATGAATAAAATATTAAGTACAGAGTGTGATATAATTATTACTTGTGCTTATGGACAAATATTACCTAAAGAAATACTTAATTATCCAAGACTTAAATGTGTTAATGTTCATGCTTCTCTTTTGCCAAAGTATCGGGGAGGGGCACCAATTCATTGGTGTTTAATTAATGGAGAAGAAAAGTCTGGGGTTACTATTATGTATATGGATGAACATATGGATACTGGTAATATGATAAGTAAAGAAGAATGTGTTATAAATGATACTGATAATGTAGGTACTCTCTATGAAAAACTATCTTTAATAGGGCGTGATTTATTATATAAGACTTTACCAAGCATAATAGATGGGACTAATGAAAGTATTAAGCAAGATAATAATGAAGCTAGTGTTGCACCTAATATTACTAGAGAAATGGAACACTTAGATTTTTCTTTAAGCGGTAAAGAAATAGTTAATAAAGTAAGAGGCTTAAATCCTAGTCCTATGGCTAATATGCTTGTAAATGGAGAAGAGTATAAAGTGTTAGAAGCAAGATTCATTAAAAGTGATAATACTACTACTTGGAAAGTTATGAATGTAACTAAAGAAAGTTTTGCTATAGGTTGCCTTGATGGTTATGTTGAAATACTTAAGTTAAAACCTTTTGGTAAAAAAGTAATGGATACAAAGAGTTTTTTAAATGGGGTTAATAAAGAGAATGTTAAAAACTTTATAATAAGTTAATGGGGGAATTATGAATTTATATGGTTTAACAAGAAAAGAATTAGAAGACTATTTTCTAAGTATTGGTGAGAAAAAGTTTAAAGCTACACAAGTATATGAATGGTTATATGATAAAAGAGTAACTTCTATTAGTGAATTTTCTAATATAAAAAAAGAGATTAGAGATAAGTTAAATGAAGATTTTACAATAAAATTACCTACTATTATACAGCATCAAAGTGATAGAGATGCTGAGAAATTTCTGTTTAATTTAGAAGATAATGAAAAGATAGAAGCCGTTGTTATGTATCATAATTATGGGATAAGTGTATGTGTTTCAAGTGAAGTTGGTTGTAACATGGGGTGTAAGTTTTGTGAGTCTGGGCGTCTTAAAAAAGTTAGAAATTTATGGGCTTACGAAATGGTAGGACAAATACTTGCGATTGAAAGTGTCTTACAAAAAAGAATTTCTAGTGTTGTAATAATGGGTATAGGTGAACCATTAGATAATTATTTAGAAGTAATTAAATTTATTAAAATTATAAATGATGCTAAAGGCCTTATGATTGGGGCTAGACATATAACTTTATCAACGTGTGGTTTGATTCCTAAGATTAAAGAATTATCTAATTTAGATTTACAAATAAACCTTGCGATATCATTGCACGCGAGTAACGATACATTAAGGAGTCAAATTATGCCAATTAATAAAGTTTATCCTTTACCAGATTTAATCGATTGTATAAAAGAATATATTAATAAAACTAATAGAAGAGTTACAATAGAATATATAATGCTAAAAGGTATTAATGATGAAAAAAGTAATGCTTTAGAACTTGCCGCTCTTCTAAGAGGGCTTAATGTTTATGTTAATTTAATTCCTTATAATGAAACTAATAATTTAGGTTTTAAGAAAAGTGATAAAGCAAAGTTAGATACATTTTATGATACTTTAAAAAAAGAACATATAAATGTTACTGTAAGAAGAGAATTTGGTTCTAATATCGATGCCGCTTGTGGACAACTTAGAAGTAAGAATATTTGAATAGTGTAAGCTATTCTTTTTTATTGTCAATCAATATCGCATTGATATCAAAATGATATTGAAAAAGCGATATCACTATGCTATCATTGATTTATGGTAGAGATAGTAAATACATAATGAGTATTAAATTATCCATACTAGATTAGAGAGGTATAGATTTATGAAAAATGAAAAGAAAACAATAATAATAGCAGTAGTGGTGTTATTGCTGGTAGTAGTCGGAGCAGTCGGGGCTAGTTATGCGTATTTTGCTACAGTAAATAAAACAACTGGTAATGATAAGGACTTAAATATTGTAACAGAAGATTTAGGTAGTATTAAGTGGGAAGGAACAAAAGTATTTGAAAGTGAAGGACTTTTACCTGGAGAAATGGGCATTCAAACTTTTACAGTTGATAAGAATAATGCAACCGGTAAAGGTACCTATGAAATAGATTTAAAAGGTGTTATTGATGAATCTTTTGGCGATGACGTTGAAATAAGTTTATATAAATCAACGAATCCAACAACTGATAATGTAACAATTGCAGAAGGCGAAAGTAATGTTTCAGCATATGATGACATTGTGTATTATTCTAAAGAAGATAATATAGTTATAAATGGTATACCAGAGAAAGTATATGGCACGATTGCTTTAAGAAATAAAGATCAAATTATATTAGAACAAGCAGATTTTGACAATACTACTCTTCAAAAAACAACATATTATTTAGTTTATCACTATAAGAATGCTGATGGTGATCAAAATGCCCAACAAGGTAAGAGCTTTAGTGGTGAAATAAGTGTAAGACTCATATTAGATAAGGATAAGTCTAAGGTTATTGGTTCAATATGTGAAAATGATCCTGATTCTGCATCTTGCAGTGTTGCAAAGTTAGCAAATACTAATTCAGATACCGTAGTAGTAGATGAATTTGATAATATAAGATATATTGGTTCTACTCCAAATAACTATGTTGGTTTTGCTGATAGATATGAAAGCAATGTTTATAAAATTTCTGGCAGTTTGTATTCAAAAGACAATGCTGAAACCAGAGCTTTTGAATCGTTAGATGATTGTCAAAGTTATGCAGAAAAACAATTTAGTGGTAAAGGAGATGAAATAGTTTGCCAGTTTGAATATGTTGAAGCAGGCAATAATGTTTACACAATTTTCTTAGTTGATAAATCACATTATGAATTTACTGATATTGAAACAAAAAACTTTGATACTGATAGTGATTGTCAGGATTATATTACTGAAAAATACAATGAAAATATTGCAAAAGATGTCAAATGCAGTTTGCTTCATGTTAAAGGTGATTTGGAAAAGTATGAAATGTGGAGAATTATAGGTGTTATGCGTGATGTTGATGATGGCACAGGCAATAAAAGTGATAAAATAAAACTTATTAAAAATTCATCTATTGGAAGATATTCATGGGATACAAGTGAATCTAGCATTAATAATGGTCACGGTGTCAATGAATGGAGTCAAGCAGATCTAATGAAACTACTTAATCCAGGCTATGAAAGTGAGGCTATAGGTGGTTCGTTATATTGGAATAATAGTTCTGGCAATTGTTATAGTGGTGAAAATAATACTACAAAAAGTTGTGATTTTACAACTGATGGTATGAAAAATGAATTAAAAGATATTATTAGCGATACTGTATGGAATACAGGGGCGATATCAGATGTAGAAGTATATAACACTAAGACAGCCTATGAATTGGAAAGAAGTGAAAATGTTGGTAAAAATTGTACAAGTGGAGATAATTGTAATGACAATGTACAAAGAACGGCAACTTGGACTGGGAAAGTAGGACTTATGTATCCTTCAGATTACGGATATGCGACAAGTGGTGGAAGAACAACGAATCGTGCAACATGTTTAGAATTGTCTTTTAATGAATGGTTTCATACACACGATTATTATATGGAACATGAAGATTGTGCACTTAATAGTTGGCTTGCTGGAGGATCAGATGTAAATTCGGATTATATCCTATACCATGGTCATGGGCCAACTAGTATGCTAACACCTTTTTATAGCAGTGCGAGCGGTATTGCTAGTTTAAAATCAGGTGGTAATATTGAAAGTACTTATGCTTCTGATATTCAGGCTGTAGATATAGAAAATGGTGAAAAGGCTTCAATTTATGTTATACCAACGGTATATTTAAAAAGCAATGTGAAAATATTAAGCGGTGATGGCAGTAGGGATAATCCGTTTATTTTGGGTTAAATGGTTATAAGAAAATAATGATATTTGTTAATTTTTACTAATTATATGATACATATTAGAATAGAGGATTTAAGATGATTAAAACTGATAAAAAGAAAAAAATTATAGTAACTATAGTAGTTTTGTTAACTATTAGTACTTTAATAGGTATAAGTTATGCGTATTTTGCAGTATTAAATGGAATAACAGGTAATGATAAAAACTTAAATATTGTAACAGAAGAATTAGGTAGTATTAAGTGGACGGGAACAAAGGTATTTACTAGTGATGGATTGTTGCCTGGGGAAATGGGTTTACAAACATTTACGATAGAGAAAAGTAATAATTCTGGTATGGGAATATATGAAATAGATTTAAAGGGAATACTTGATGCGTCTTTTGGAAGTGATGTAGAAATAAGTTTATATAAATCAACGAATCCAACAACTGATAATGTAACGATTACAGATGGCACCAGTGCTGCTGATGATGCAGGGAATGACATTGTGCATTATTACAAAGAAGACGTGTTAAATATAAATGGTTCACCTAATTTAGTTTATGGGCCAAAAGCATTACAAAATAAAGATCAAATTATATTAGAACAAGCAGATTTTGATAATACTACTCTTCAAAAAACAACATATTATTTAGTTTATCACTATAAGAATGCTGATGGTGATCAAAATGCCCAACAAGGCAAAAGTTTTAGTGGTGAAATAAGTGTAAGACTCATATTAGATAAGGCTAGTGTTATTGATTCAATATGTGAAAATGATCCTGATTCTGCATCTTGCAGTGTTGCAAAGTTAGCAAATACTAATTCAGATACCATAGTAGTAGATGACTTTGATAATGTAAGATATATTGGCTCTACTCCAAATAACTATGTTGGTTTTGCTGATAGATACGAAAGCAATGTTTATAAAATTACTGGCGGTTTATATGCAAGAAAAGATGTTGAAAGTGGAAATTTCGAATCATTGGATGCTTGTCAAAATTATGCGAAAGAACGGTTTAGTGATTTGATATCAGATGAAGGAAGGGAACTAGTCTGCCAGTTTGAATATGTTAAAGAAGACAATAATGTTTACACTATTTTCTTAGTTGATAAATCAGATGTTGAATTTACTGATATTGAAACAAAAAACTTTGATACTGATAGTGATTGTCAGGATTATATTGCTGAAAAATACAATGAAAATATTGCAAAAGATGTCAAATGTAGTTTGCTTCATGCTAAGGGAGATGTAGAAAAATATGAGTTATGGCGTATTATTGGAGTTATGCATAGCGTAGATGATGGTACAGGAAATAAAAGTGATAGAATAAAAATGGTTAAAGATTCGTCGATAGGCAGTTATTCATGGGATACGAGTGATTCTAGCATTAATGATGGTGATGGTGTCAATGAATGGAGCCAGTCTAAATTAATGAAACTATTAAATCCAGGCTATGAAAGTGAGGCTATAGGTGGTTCGTTATATTGGAATAATAGTTCTGGTAAGTGCTATAATGGCGCAAATAATGCTTCAACAGCTTGCAATTTTACAACTGATGGCATGCGAAATGAACTAAAAGAATTAATCAGTGATGCTTTATGGAATACAGGGGCAATATCAGGTAATGTAAATACTAAAGAAGCATATGAATTAGAAAGAAGTAATAATACAGGAAAAATATGTACAAGTGGCTACAAATGCGATGATAAGGTAGAAAGAACAACGACATGGAATGGTTTGGTTGGATTAGTATATCCAAGTGATTATGAGTATGCTACAGATGGTGGAACAGATATTGATAGAGCAACTTGTTTAAGTATGAATTTTTTTGACTGGCATATGGATGCTTATATGGATGGAAATAGAGATTGCTCTTTTGGAAGTTGGATTACAGAATTTAACTCCTGTATGGATTGTGCTTGGACTACAAAAGAACCTATATTTACATTATCACCTGTAGGTAGTAGTGACGTAGCAAGCAAAATTTATATTACTTCTCCTAATGGAGAAGTAAATGGTAGCTCATCTTATAGCACTGTTGCTGGAGATGGTGCTAATTATAGGGATGTTTCTATTTCAGTTAAACCTGCTGTATATTTAAAAACTAATGTTAAAATTGCATCAGGTGTTGGTTCAGAATCTGACCCTTTTATACTTGAACTTTAAATTAGGGTATATTAATTACTCTAATTTTTTTAATTATCATAAACTATACTAGGTGATGATATGCAATTTTTTATTTTAGGAATTATAAGTGCTTTAATGAACTTAAGTATGTATTTATTTGGTAATGTTGATTACTTGTTAAAAGCCTTCTTCTCAGTTATTGTAATAGATTTTTTAACTGGTATTCTAAGAGCAATTAAAAGGCGTGAATTTAGTTTTTCAGTTGTTGCTTTAGGATTTATCAAAAAACTTGGGTATATAGCGGTTGTTATTACCTCTGTTATTATGGGTAGTATTCTAAACATGGGGAATACTATTAGAGATATGGTCATCTATACTTTCATGTTTAACGAAATTATCTCTATACTTGGAAATTGCAAGGAATTAGGTATTATTATGCCTAGTATATTACAAAAATCACTTGATGCTATTGAAGAAAAGTTAAACAAATAGACATGTAAAGTTATTGTCTATATTGATATTATCTATGGTAAAATTTGACACAAAAAATAGTTATGAATGGACTAATCCATTCTTTTTTGATATGCTTATAATGAAATATACAAGAGGTGACTTATGAAATCATATTATTTAACAGATACAGGAAGAGTACGTAGTCATAATGAAGACTCCGTAACAATTGTTCGAAATGGTAGTGGCGAATATTTATTAGTTGTAGCTGATGGTATGGGAGGACACAGGGCTGGTGAAGTCGCGTCAAGTCTTGCTGTTACCCATTTAGGCAAAAGATTTTCTAGTATCAGTAGTATTGGTAGTAAATTAGATGCAGTAAATTGGCTTAATGATAATGTTAATGAAATAAATGAATCTATTTTAGAATATGCTAAAAATCATTTTGATTCTAAAGGTCTTGGGACAACACTTGTTTTAGCCTTGTTAACTAATGATTATTTAATATTTGGAAATATTGGTGATTCTTCTGGTTATGTTTTAAAAAATAATAAACTTCATAAAGTTACGCATGATCATACTTTAGTAAATCTTTTAGTTGAAGCAGGGGATTTAACTGAAGAAGAAGCCAAGGTGCATCCTAAAAGAAATGTGTTAATGAAAGCTTTAGGAGCTGGAGAAAAAATAGATATTGATATTTTTGATGTTGAAAAAGATGTTGATGGAGTCTTATTATGTAGTGATGGGCTTACAACAATGCTCCAAAAAGAACAAGTAGAAAAAATATTAGAAGAAGATTTAACTATTGAACAAAAAGTAGCTAAAATGATAAAGAAATGTAATTCAAGAGGGGGACAAGACAACATATCAGTTGCGTATTTAGATATAAAAAGTGGGTGTGAACAATGATAATGAAGGGTCAGAAAATAAGTGATCGTTATCAAATTATTAAAGCAATAGGGGAAGGTGGCATGGCAAATGTTTATCTTGCCTATGATACAATATTAGATCGTGATGTAGCAGTTAAAGTATTAAGAGGGGATCTTGCTAACGATGAAAAGTTTGTTAGACGTTTTCAAAGAGAAGCGTTATCAGCAAGTAGTCTTACACACCCTAATATTGTGGAGGTGTATGACGTTGGTGAAGATCATGGTATGTACTATATTGTTATGGAATACGTTGAAGGTAGACACTTAAAAGACTTAATTAAAAAACGGGGAAAACTTACAACTAGTGAGGTAATTGATATAATGCTTCAGATTACCGATGGCATGAGTGTGGCCCATGACTCTTATATTATTCATAGAGATATAAAACCCCAAAATATTATGATTTTAGAAAATGGTTTAGTTAAAATAATGGATTTTGGTATTGCTATGGCTTTAAATAGCACCCAGCTTACGCAGACAAACTCCGTAATGGGAAGCGTTCATTATTTGCCACCAGAACAAGCAAGTGGTAAAGGAGCTACCCTACAAAGTGATATTTATTCAATGGGTATTGTAATGTATGAACTGTTGACAGGTAAATTACCATATAAGGGCGATAATGCGGTAGAAATTGCTTTAAAACAGTTAAAAGAACCTTTACCAGATATTAGAGAAGAATTGCCTAATATTCCTCAGAGTATTGAAAATATTATTATTAAAGCTACGGCTAAAAATCCTAAAAATAGATATGCTGATGCCAGAGAAATGCATGAAGACTTGTTAACTTGTATGGATGAATCAAGGGTAAATGAGCCACCTATTAAACTTCCTTATAGAGAGTTTGCGGAAAGTGAGACAAAAAAAGTACCTAAAAAAGAAGTAGTTAATGATAATAAATTATCTTATGATACTTTAGAAAAGGATGATGATGAAGTAATGGCTAAACAAATTACAAAGAATGATTTAAAAAAGCAAAATAAACTTTTAATAGTTTTAGGTTCCATATTTACTATCTTGATTGTTACTATTACGACTGTTGTTCTTTTAATACCGGCTTTAACTACTAATAAAGAAATATATGTTCCAGATGTTACTGGGTATTCTGTGGAAGACGCTATTAAAGCTTTACAAGATGCTGGTTTTGTCGTAGCAAGTGAACAACAAAAAACAGCTAGTGAAAGTGTAGAACTAGGTAAAGTTGTTAAGACCTCACCACTTGCTAATACGAAAAGAACTAAAAATACAGAGGTTACTTTATGGGTAAGTGAAGGTGATACTAAGATTACTTTAGAAAATTATGTTGGTAAAAATTATTTAGAAGTAAAAGGCAAGTTAGAAGCTTTGAAAGTAAATGTAATAGTAGAAAAGAAATCATCTAGTGATGAAAATGCTAAAGAAGGAGTTATTATAGAACAAAGTCCAAAAGAAGGGGAAAAAGTAAGTGTTGGTGATTATGTTACCCTTTATATTCCTAATTTAGATAAATATCCAGATTTTACAACTGGTACTTATACAGCTAGTGATGTTAAAGACTATTTAAAAAAATATGAGGTTACAGTAAATGTAGTAGAAAGAGAAGATAGTACTCATGCTGAAGGAATCGTTATTGGGCAAAGTAGGGAGAAAGGCTCTATTATTGGTAAAGGCACAAGTATAACAATTACAGTTGCTAAAAAACCAACTACTACAACACCTAGTACAGAGGGTGATAACGATAGTGATACAGAAAGTGGAAGTTTAGATTAATGGAAGGAAAAATAATTAAAAACATATCTAATGCTTATACTGTTTTATGTGATAATAAAGAATATGTTTGTACACCAAGAGGGGTATTTAGAAATAAAAATATTACCCCCTTAGTTGGTGATATATGTAAGATTGATGAGAAAAACAATATCATTACAGAAATAATGCCGAGAAAAAATGTGCTTGATAGACCTAGCATTAGTAATGTTGATTATGCTTTATTAGTTACCTCTTTAAAAGAGCCTCGTCTTAGTTTGAATCTTTTAGATCGAGAAATTAGTTCAGTAATTCTTTCCCACATAAAACCAGTCATTTGTTTTACTAAGTTAGATTTACTAAGTGATAAAGAATTAGATGAATTAGATGATATTACTAATTATTATGAAAAGATTGGTATTCCCGTTTTTTTAAATACAGATATAGATGCGTTAGTCAAATTTTTAAAAGGCAGTATTGTTGTCTTAACTGGGCAATCAGGGGCTGGCAAAAGTACTTTATTAAATAAAATGAAGCCTGAACTAAATTTGAAAACAAGTGAAATATCTTATGCTTTAAATCGTGGTAAACATACGACTAGACATACTGAGATATTTAATATTAAGGGGATCTGGTTTTGTGATACCCCAGGTTTTTCTTCTTTAATACTTAATAAATATACTAAGGAAGAAATAAAGTCTTCTTTTACGGAATTTAAAAATTATCCTTGTATGTATGATGATTGTATGCATGTTAAAGAAAAAGATTGTAGTGTGAAAGAAGCAGTAGATAAAGGCTATATTATGCTTAGTCGTTATGAAAATTATAAGAAAATTTTGGAGGATATAGATGGAAATAGCCGTTTCGTTTTTAAAAAGTAAATATGATTTAGATGATACATTAAGAAGTATTGATAGTACTAGGGCTCATTATATTCATGTTGATTTAATGGATGGGGAGTTTGTTAAAGAAAAAACTAATTCTTTAGAAATAATTACTAGTTTGAATAAATGTAGGAAGCCACTTGAAGTTCACTTAATGATGAATGATGCATCTTTACATAATATATTACCAAGTATATATGAATTAAAACCTAAGTATATAATAATCCATGCTGAGATAAAAGACCCTAAGTTTTTTATTAGTGATATAAAAAAACATGGTATAAGTGTTGGAATTGCTATTAATCCTGATACTTTAGTAAGTAGTATTTCAGATTATATTAAGGATGTTGATGAGGTACTAGTTATGAGTGTTTATCCTGGATTAGGGGGACAAAGTTTTCTTGATAAAACCATAGATAAATTAAGTTCTTTAAAAGAATTGCAAAAAGATAATAATTTTATAATTGCAGTTGATGGGGGTATTAACGATAAAACAATTAATAAAGTAAAAGAATTAGCTAATCGTGTGATAAGTGGTTCTTATATTTGTTTAAGTGATGATTTTGAAAGAAAAATAGAAAGTCTTAGATAAGGCTTTTTTTGTATTTTTTTCTTGCGTTTTAGATTTATCTTTGCTAGAGTAGGTTACAGTTTTACCAGAGGGAGTGGTACAATGAAAAATATAAATATAGAAGATATTTATGTTTATGAAATTAAAAAAGGAATTTATGTACTTTGCAAAAGAGATAGATATAAAAATTATATAGAAATATTTACTAATAAAAAAATAGGAGATAGTAGTTTAATAGTTGAAGAGTTAAGCGTTAAAGTAAATGTTTCGAAGTCTACTTTAAATAAAATGGATTTAAGACAAATTATGAGTGAGTTAAACAGTAATAACGTTGAACTAAAAAGAGGAAGATAAGTGTAATATAAAGAAGCGTTTTACTGTTTTTACTTTTGAATATAAAATATCTTTCATGAGTACGAATGTTTTTTGATACTTCTCTTTCATCAAATCTTTTTGAAATGGCATCTATTATAACATCTTGACATAAATCAACTCCAATCGATATTCCCGCCCATCTTTCATATCTCTCAGAAGATTCACTCATTACATTAAATAAAACTAATATTCCAAATGGAACATGTTCTTTCACTTTTATTAAAGTGTCATAAAAGCAATTGCTTTTTTCTGAATATTATATCCCCAAAATAGGAGTTCTACCTTTTAAAGTATCAACTCTATTCTGGTTAAAACTATCTAAAAATTCCTGATTTCTTAGATAATCTGCTTCATTTTCTACAATAGTTAAATCTTTAACAGGACTTAATTGTGGAAAAAAATATAATAGACTCAACATATTACTTGTCATCAAAACAAATGTTTGCTATAATGGCGATGGATACATTTGAAATATATCAGATGCTTTCCCTTTCTATTTATCAACGATAAAAGAAAGGTGGTGGTATTTATGACAAAAAGAGAATTTTCTCTATTTACTATAATATTACTCCTATTCTTAGTGGTAATTATTTTACTCCTAAAATAGCAAAAGCATCTGACTTCATAACTATGTGATTTCAGATGCTATATCCATAAGGGATTGCATTTGATCAACCACAATCAAATGTATCCTTTTTATTTTATGCAAGTTTCCTTGACATATTCATGGTAACATAAAAACGACTTTTTGACAAGTCGTTTTAAATTTCTACTCGAAAGGTTCGAGTTTAGTATCAATCTGGTGCTTTTGGAGGGAATCGAACCCTCATGGTCATACAACCGCAGCATTTTGAGTGCTGTGCGTCTACCTATTCCGCCACAAAAGCAAGTACATGTTAATTATAGCATATAATTTTACCTTTGTGTAAAAAATAACTAATTGTTAATGTTTTTTTCGTCCTAAAAATAAGGCACTTACATCACCTGATACTGTTTTTGCTTCTAAGTTATGTAAAGATTCTAAGAACTCAGGCTCTTTTTCCTCTATTGTTTCTTTATAGATTTTGCCTAAGGTACTTTTAAACTTAAGATTATAATTCAAAACTGATTCATCCATTTGCATTCTGATATCACCAGTAGTATTTTCAATTTTTGTTTCTAAGCCATCAATATCATGCATGATTATTTCACCAGATTTAGTTTGAACAAAAATACTTTGATATAATAAATCATTAATAGTTAGATTAGCGCTTTCACTGATAAATTTGATTTTTGTGTCTCTTGAATCTTTTGGCAAGATAATATTTATTTGGCTATCTTTTTGATATTCTTTAATACTTACTAGTTTATTTATTAATATTTTTTTCTTTTCTTTTAGAAGTACACTTTTTAAGAATTGATAATCAAAACTAGCTGCTAGTTGTTCTTGATTTAAATTTAAAGCAGTTATATTTTCAGTAGTATTTAGATTAGTATCGTATTTAATATCATTACTAAAAAGAATACGCGTATAATTTATATTTTCACCTTTTATAAAAACCTCTGTGTTATTAACTTCAATATTAATAATTGATTTTGCTGTGGGTATGATTAATTCTTTCATTATTTTCTTTCCTTTCTTTTGTGCTTTACTAGTTTATAATATAGTATTTTGGTTTGTCAATCATAATTTAGGGCTATTTTGGACATATTGATATTATTTTGAAATATGATATAATAGGGTGGTCGGATGGTGGATATTATGAGTTTACAAAAAACTTTGGAATATAATAAAATTGTGGAAGATATATTAACTCATGAAGAATTTTTAAAATTACAACATGAATTGCATCATGGAATAAGCAGGTTTGAACATAGTAAAAGGGTTTCTGTTGTAACATTTAATTTATGTAAAAAACTTCATTTAGATGCTGAGCGTGTTACAAGAGCAGCTTTATTACATGACTTTTATACTGATAGTGATACAACGCTTTATAATGCTAGAGAAACATTAAAAAAACATCCAGAAATAGCCTTAAATAATGCTTGTAAATATTTTGATATTGATGAAGTACAAAAAGATATTATTGAAAAACATATGTTTCCTGCTACTAAAGAATTACCAAGCTATAAAGAGAGTTTTTTAGTAAGTATGGTTGATAAAGCAGTAGCGGCTCATGAAATGTATCGCTTTAAGTTATCAATGTATCTTGGTATTTTCGTAGTTTTTGTTTGTAATATTCTTGCAATACAAAAGTAAATGAGTGCTTGTTATCACTCTTTTTTTTTGCTATAATTTAAATTGTAGAGTAGGTAAGGAGAATAGTTATGAATAAAAGAGGTCAGGCATTAGTAGAGTATGTTTTAATTATTGCTCTTATAAGCGTTATCACTGTTAGTGTTGTGTCGTATTTTGGGGGCTATTTAAAGGATTCAATAACTAAAACTAGTTGTAGTCTTGTTGATGACGTATATGTAGAAGGTGATAAACCAGGGGATGCTACTTGTATGAGTAAAAAGGAATATGAAAAACTAAAGAAAAATTAAGAGGTGAACTATGAATAAAAGGGGTCAAGCATTGGTAGAATTTGTTATTATTTTACCTATCTTTATTTTTATGTTGCTTTCTATAATGGATATTGGGCGGATCATTTATTTTCAAAATGAGATGGTTAGTGAATTAAGTGATGTGGTTGATTTATATCGTAATTCTTATTCTTATGATGATATAAAAGATGAACTACGTTTAGAAGATCAAGATGTTTCTTTAGAAATTAAAAATGATAATAATGAAACAATAACATTTTTTCTCAAAAAAACAACAGATATAGTAACACCTGGACTTGGTGTTATCTTAGGTAATCCTCATACAATTACTGTAGAAAGGACTATTGCTTATGAATAAGAGGGGACAAACACTTATTATATTTGTAATGCTTATTCCTATTATTCTTACCATGGCGGCTTTAGTTATTGATGTTGGGCTTTTATACTATAAAAAAAATGAATACGTTGGGATTGTTGAAGAAAGTATTAAAGAGTATTTTAAAGATGAGGATATTTTAAGTGCTAAGAAGACTCTCACTTTAAATGGGGTATCTTTAGATGATACTGAAATAAATGTATCAGACAACAAAATAACTGTTACTTTAGATACTAAAGTAGATTCTATATTTGGTAAAGTTATTAGAATTAATGATTATGAGATAAAAGTATCCCGAGTAGGGACAAAAGATAAAGAACGTGTTATAATAAATAAGAAAGAATAGGTGACTGTTGTGAAAAAGAAAACTGGTAAAAGTGTTTCCTTATTTTCTGGTAAAGGAGGAGTTGGTAAAACCATTACTACACTTAATTTAGCGGGAATATATGAAACACTAGGTAAAAAAGTTTTAATTATGGATTTAGATTTATCAGGGGGAAATATTTCTTTATGTTTAAATACACCAACTAATAAAACAATTTATAATTTTGTAGATGATTATAATAATAATAGATTTCATAACTTTTTAGATTATGTTACTAAGTATGATGATCATATTGATATTTTAGCGTGTCCAAAAGATCCAAGACAAGCGTCTAAAATAGATTCTAAATATATAGAAATTGCAATTGACAAGGCAGAATATTTATATGACATTGTATTAATAGATACTAATCATATTTTAAATGAACTTAACTTAGTTATATTAGATGCAGTTACAGAGATACTATTTGTGATGAATAATGATCCCATGGATTTAAAAAATATTAAAAGCTTGTTATCTATATTTAGAGATTTAAATAAAGATAATTATAAGATTCTTCTTAATAATTCTAGAGATCCATTTAAAAAGTATTTTACAATGTTTGATATTAAAAATATTTTAAAAGAAAATGTTAATTATGAAATTAGTAGTGAATTTTATATTAAAAATATTGATACTTATATTATGAATGGTAGTATTATTACGCTTGATAAGAAAGCTAGTGGGACATTTAATAAAGACTATACTACTATGACACGTTTAGCAGTCGATTTAATGAGCGTAGAAAAGAGGGTTATTAATGAAGAAAACTAGTTTAATTGAAGCCTTTAATATTGAAAGAAAGAAAACGAAAACACTAGAGGTTAATGACTATGATATATTTCCAGATAAAAAGTTATTAGATGATTTAAGAACAACTATTGTAGAAAATTTAATTGATAAAGAAGTGCCAGAAGATAAGTTATTACAACAATTTATTAATGATGAGATTGATCATACGATTGAAGGATATGATTTAACTAATTTAGAAAGAAGTCATTTATATAACTTAATAGATAATGAAATTAATGGCTATGGGCCTTTAACTGAACTTTTAGAAGATAAAAATATTACAGAGATTATGGTTAATAGTCCGAAAGAAATATATATTGAAATAGATGGACAATTAATTAAAGATGAAAGTGTTTCTTTTATTAATGATGAACATATCGTAAGAACTATTGAAAGGTTAATTGGGCCGATGGGCAGAACTATTGATGCGACAAATCCAATGGTTGATTCAAGACTAAAAGATGGGTCACGTATTAATGCTATAATACCACCGCTTTCGACTAAAGGACCAGTTATTACAATTCGTAAGTTTAAGCCTTCAATGGCTACACCAGATGATATGATAAGAATTGGATCTATGACTCCTTATATGGCGACATTTTTAGAGGCAGCTGTACGAGGTAAGTGTAATATTATTGTTTGTGGTGGAACTGGTTCAGGTAAAACAACTCTTTTAAATGTTTTGAGTGGCTTTATTCCAGATAATGAACGTATTATTACAATAGAAGATGCGGCTGAACTAAAAATGGAAAAAGAACATGTAATTTCCCTTGAAACTAGAGTTACTAATTATGATAATGAAGGAGAAGTAACAATTAGGGATTTAGTTATTAATGCCCTACGGATGCGGCCTGATCGTATAATAGTAGGCGAGGTACGTGGAAAAGAAGCGTTTGATATGTTACAAGCGATGAACACAGGTCATGAAGGGTCTTTAACAACACTACACGCAAATGGGGCACGGGATGCGTTAAACAGACTAGAAACCATGGTTTTGATGAGTGGACTTGATATTCCTATTAAAGCAATTAGAGAGTATATTGTAAGTGCCATTGACTTAGTTATAAATATTGAGAGAATGAGTGATGGTAAAAGAAAAATTACTAGTATTAGTGAATTAGAGAGTTTTAATGGAGATGAAATAAGTTTAAAAGAAATATTTGCTTTTCATCAACATGGTTTAACTAGTAATGGTGAAGTAGATGGAGAATATACCTTATATAATGATACGGTTCCGAAAGTTTATAAGAAAATTAGTACTAAGGGTATTTCAGAAATTGACTTTATGTTTCCAGTAAAAAAATAAAAAGGAGGGGATTGGTTTTGAGTAGTTCTAGCCAAATATTAATTACCCAAGGGTTAGTTATAATTATACTACTTATTTTAATTGTTTATTTGATTAGACAAAAACGAATTATTTCTTTAGAAAAAAGATTTGAAAAGTTTGCTTTAATAAGTGTTCATGAATATGAAAAGTCTTTTTTTGATATCCTTTATGATACGTTTTGGAAATTAATACATCGTTTAAGTAAACGGTTAAAGAAAAGTGTATTCTTAACTAATTATAGTAAACGTTATGATAAACATATTCGTTATGAAAATAGATTTAACTTTAATGGTATGGATTATGTATCTATTAAATTATTAGTAGGTATTTTATTAATTCTTTTAAACATTGTAACTAGTATGTTTCAACTTGTAAGTGTAAGTGTTATAAGTTTATTATTATCATTTATAATAGGTTTCTTTTTACCAGATATATTCTTAGAAATTGAATATGAAAGAAAAAGAAAAAGAGTTGAAGAAGACTTATTAAAAGCTATTATTATTATGAATAATAGTTTTAAATCAGGTAGAAATATTATGCAAGCTGTAGAAATAGTAAAAGAAGAGTTAGAAGGACCTATTAGTGATGAATTTAAAAAGATATATTTAGATATGACATATGGACTTAGTATTGAAGTTGTATTTGATAGGTTTTATAACCGTGTTAAATTAGATGATGCTAAGTATATTACTAGTTCACTTTCTCTTTTAAATAAAACTGGTGGTAATATTGTAAGAGTATTTGGGACAATTGAAAAAAATTTCTTTAATAAGAAAAAATTAAAACAAGAAATGCAAAGTCTTACTAGTGCTAGTATTTTTGTTTTTAGAATTTTATGTATTTTACCATTTTTATTTATTTTAATAATATATTTACTTAATCCATCTTATTTTACACCTATGTTTACAACTGTTATGGGAAGAATATTACTATTATTTATAACTCTATTTTATATTCTTTATATTTTAGTAATCAAGAAAGTTCTTGAGGTGAAGATGTAATGAAAGAAAGAAGTTTAGTAAGAAGAATTTATTCAGTAAGAACAATAGATAAAATTGAAAAGAAAATTAAGTTACTTGGAATAAACTGTAAGTATGATGCAACAGATTTACTTAATTTAAGACTTTTATGCGGAATAGCTATATTTACTTTATTAATTGTTTTTAATAAGAATGGTTATATTTTAGCCCCAGTAACACTAGTATTATTTCATGTATTAAGTGAATATTTCGTTCTTGATTTACCTATTAAGAAGAGAAGTAAGAAACTAGAAGAAGAAGCTATATTTTTCTTTGAGGTTTTAAGTCTTACGATGGAAAGTGGTCGTAACTTAGTTAATGCATTAACTCTTACTAGTAAAAATATTGATTCTGAGTTATCAAGTGAATTTAAAAAAAGTTTAAGTGAAATGAAAGTGGGTAAAAGTTTTCCAGAAAGTTTAATGGGTATGAAAGAAAGAATACCAAGTGATACGATCAACAATGCTGTTTTAAATATTATTCAGTCAAGTATATTTGGTAATAATATTGAAGAATCTTTAAATAATCAGTTAGATTTTTTAAGAGATAAGCATTTAATGGAGGTTAAAAGTGAGATTGGGAAGTTACCTACTAAGATAAGTATAATTTCAGTAGTGTTTTTTATACCAATTATATTAATGGTTATACTGGCTCCGGTATTAGTTGATTTAATTATGAAATAAACATCTTTAAGTAGATGTTTTTTTTGAGATTATTTATTGTTTTTTGCTAATTTTTATTATAAAATTATTAAGATAGGTGATGCATTATGAAAGTATTTATTAATCAACATAAAAAGATGATTTTATTAAGTTTATTGCTATTAATAGTTGCTCCATCAATTATAGGCACAACTTATGCTTATTATCGTTTATCTTTTATACAAAATGTTCAAAATATAGCTAGTAGTAAATGCTTTAAAGTTACTATAGAAGATCTAAGTGACGCAATAGTATTAAATAATTTGCATCCTAAAAGTGATGAAGAAGGATTAAAAAGTAATAGTTATTCGTTTAATATTAAAAATACATGTGATACATATGCTACATATCAAGTTAACTTAGAAGATATATTAGATGATACAATAACAAAAAGACTAAATAATAAATACATTAAAGTTTCTTTAAATGATGGAACACCAAAAATATTAAATACATATCAAAGTGTTACACCAATAATTAATAATGCTTCAGCGTCTTTTAAATTAACAAGTGGTTCTTTAGGGCCAAAAGGTAGTAGTAATGATACAGTAAGCTATAATTTGAAATTTTGGATGGATTATGATACACCAGCCATAGATGAAGTTATGAGTGCGACATTTAAAAGTAAGATAAGTGTAGTATCAACGTATATTACAGAAGATGCTTTAAATAATGAACTGGCTTTTAATTATAGTAATATTATTGATTCTAATGGGGATACTCTTTTATCTATTAAGGCAACGAGTTTAAATTATAATATTACTGAATATAGTTTTGATGGTATTAGTTATACTGTGTTAGATAATCCAGAAAAGATATAAATATTAAAAATCTTAAAAGAAGAAAAGCTACCAAAATATACTTAAAAGATGAAGTTGGTAATGTTATTACAAAGGATATTGTAGGTGATAACATAGATGTTTTAATTAAATATACTGATACTTCTATTAATGTTAAATTAAATAATACTATGAATATGGGAATTACAAGTTATGAATATAGTATTGATAATAATAGTTTTTATACTTCTAATGATGATACATAAGTATTTGATAATTTAGATACAATAAATAATAATTATACTGTTTATGTAAAGGCTAATTTTGCAAGTGGAGATTCTTTAGTATATCGATCTAAATTAGATAAAGTAGCTAATATTAATAGTACGTATTATACTACTTTAGATTATGCTTTAAGTAGCGTAAGTGATAGCGGTACTGATACAGTGTATCTTTTAAAAAATGTTGATACGGAAGTAGTATTTAAGGAAAATAAAAAAGCAATATTAAATTTAAATGGGCATAGTATTACGCGTTCTAAAGAAACAGACGTTTTATTTACAAATAATGGTGATTTAAAAATAATAAATGGTAATATTTCTTCTAATCAAATGAAGGCAAATATAATTTTAAATAATAATAGGATAGAACTGGAAAATGTTGTTGTTAGAAGTGAAAAAGAAATAATTTCTGAAGATAATGGAGCTGTTTTTTATAATAAGGGTGAAGCTATTATAAATGCAGAAATTTATTCTAATAAAGAAAATGCTATTTTAAATGAAAATATTTTAAATGAAAATATTTTAAATATTACTGGGGGCAAGGTAAGTTCTTCATATAACGTTGTTATACTTAATAATAGTGGGACGCTTAGTATTACTGGTGGAGAGTTTAGCAGTGAACAAAAGGGTATCATAACTAACTTAGCCACTACTAATATAACGGGTGGTACATTTACAAGTACTCAAACAGGTTATTATAATCTTCAAAATGGAACAAGCAGTAATAATGTGGCTTCAATGGTTATTGATGGGGCTACAATAGATACAGTTGCATCCACATTAGTTAATCATGCTAATTTAGAAATAAAAAGTGGCAATATAACCAGTGGAAGTTACTCTTTGTATAATGATGGTGGTACAAGTACTATTAGTGGTGGTACATTAAAAGGGTCTGGTGAAAATGTTACGGTTTATAATCCTAATGGTACGGTAAATATAACAGGTGGCGAATTTAGTAGTGAAAAGAGTGGTATTGTTACTAATTTTGATAAAACAAATATAACAGGTGGAACATTTACAAGTACTCAAACAGGTTATTATAATCTTAAAAATGGAACAAGTAGTAATAATGCAGCCACGATGGTTATTGATGGCGGAGTGTTTAATGTTGCATATAACATTGTAAACTATGGAGATTTAGAAATAAAAAAGGGAGAGATAACTGCCACGAGATATGCTTTATATAATAAAAGTGGCACAAGTGCTATTAGTGGTGGCACATTAAAAGGCACTGGAACAAAGACAGCTATTTATAATGAAAAAGGTACTTTAAATATTAGTGGCGGTGATTTTAGTAGTGAACAAAGGGGTATTATATTTAATTTGGATAAAGCCAATATAACAGGTGGCATATTTATAAGTACTCAAACAGGTTATTATAATGTTCAAAATGGAACAAGCAGTAATAATGTAGCTTCGATGATTATTGATGGTGCAGTGTTTGATGTTGAATATAATATTGTAAACTATGGAGATTTAGAAATGAAAGGTGGAGATATAAATTCTACAAAATATGCTTTATATAATAAAAGTGGTACAAGTACTATTAGTGGTGGGACCATTGTTGTTGGTGATACTAATGCGATAAAAAATATGGCTAATTTAATAATAAATGGAACGTCAGCTATAACAAATAATGCAGCTAGTTATCCAACAATATACAATTATGCTGGTTCAACAATTACGACTGATTTAACAAATGCTATAATAACAAATAAAGGTGGAGGAGAAACGATTTATAATGCAAGTTGAGAATAAAAATAAAAATAAAATTTTAATTGTTAGTGGTGTACTATTAGTTATTTTATTATTTATTGCTATTAGTTTTATTGTTCATAATACTAAAAATATAACAGTCTCACCTGATAATTCAAAGACAGAATCTATATTAGAAGAACAAAATTTAGATAACGTAGAAGTTGAATTAAGTGTAGATGAAAAGGATGTAGAACAAGGCACTCTTGATAAAGATGGGAGTATAGAAAAAGGTCAAGATGATAATACAGAAAGTCAAGAAAATGCTGATGATTCTCTTGAGGCAGTTCCTGCAACTGAACAACCTATGGCTGCACCATAATAGAAATACCGTTTAATTAGTTTAATAAAGTCTAGTGTGAAGAGAGATGAAAGTCTCTTTTTTTACGTACTAATAGTATTGTTTTAAATAAGAAATGATTTAATGAATTTAAAGAAGAAAATATGTGCTTGTATTAAATGAACTAAAGAAAGTATTAGAAATATTGTTAAGTCCAGAAATATTTTAGAAATGATGGTAGAGTTAAAAATGATGGCATAAAAAAGGATTTCAAAAGGGTTGTTATAGGTTTTAAAATATGCTATTATTTATTTATAAGATAATAGAAGGGAATGAATATATATGAAGTTATTTAAGAGTGTAGCTCACTCGGGGGGGGGTTATAATAATAAGTTAAAATTAAAAAAATATAAAGAAAATAATAGTAAGATTATAGTAGGTATTTTTCTTGTATTAATTGTTTTTGCTTTATCAGGAGTTTATTTATATAAAACATATGCAGTTTTTACAAGTGATAAACACTTTAATATAATTAATGGTGAAATGAGTGATCCAGGGGATATATATTTTGCCTATTATGTTGATAATACAATTACAAGGGAAATGCCTAAAAATGGTACTGGGTATACATTAGATACTACAAAGAGTAATTGTACGAATGGTGTGGTTCCAACATGGGATGATAATACATATTCAGCTATACTTAATTATGAAAATTATAATGCCACAGATTATACAAGGACAAAATGTGATTTGTATTTTAAAGTGAAACTTCCAACGGTAGTTGAAAAAATAATAGAATTAGCCCAAACTGATACAACAAGCTTAGCCACAGACGATTATGGTAATACAAGATATATTGGAAAAGACCCGAATAACTATGTAAGTTTTGATGGCGATATATGGCGAATCATAGGCGTTATGAAAAGTATTGATGATGGTACTGGTATAAAAAGTGATCGTGTAAAATTAATCAGATCTGAATCAATAGGTAATTATTCGTGGGACTCAAGCGAAAGTTCTGTAAATAAAGGTGTCGGTGTCAATGAATGGAGTCAAGCTGATTTAATGAAACTATTAAATCCAGGACATGAAAGTGAGTCAGTAGGTGGCTCATTATACTGGAATAACCAATTCGGAACATGTTATGCTGGTTCAAGCAATAATACAACAAGTTGTAATTTCACAAGTACAGGCGTAAAGGACAAATTAAAAACATTAATAAGTGATGCCATATGGAATACAGGTGGTGTAATTTGGGATAGTAACACAAATATTGCAAGTAAGTTTTATACCGAAGAACGCGGGACAAGAACCGGCAAAATTTGCTCAGGTGGAGATTATTGTAATGACACAGTTGAAAGAACAACATCATGGACTGGCTTAGTAGGCTTAATGTACCCTTCAGATTATGACTATGCCACAGGAGGCGGGGAAACACTAGATAGAGCAGCATGCCTAAACTTACCGTTACACTTATGGTATACAGACGGCAATGGTAATGCAAAAGATTGTTATGGTAGTGATTGGTTATATAACAGTAATATGTGGCAATGTACATTAACTCCGCAAGCGGATGCGTCCCTTTCTCGTAATGTGTTCGGTGTGAATTCTTATGGGCGCGTCGACTCCCATACCGCAAGTGATGCTGGGCGGGTTCGTCCGGTCGTTTATCTGTCACCATCTGTGGTAGTCCAAAGCGGAGATGGCAGCTCAAGTAATCCATTCATCCTTGGTCTTTAATAAATATTTAGTTTTACTAATTGGTAAAACTTCTAATAAAGCTTAATAAATATTTATTAGGTTTTATTAGAATTAGAAAGGTTTTTAAATATGAATAAAAAAGGTTTTGTGTTTGTTGAAACTATTATTGTTACGGCTATTATATTGGCCTCGTTAATGCTTGTATATTCTTTGTTTGTAGCTTCCAATAATAATGAAAAGAAAAGACTTAGATATGATGACCCAGCTAAATTATATGAAACTTTTTATGTTAAAAATTATTTAGAAAGTTTTTATTTAGATACTTTAAAAAGGAAAATAGATAATAAAAATGTGTTTTATCAAAATATATATGGACAGAGTGATTTGTTTGGTGGCTATTATGATAATGAGAAAAAGTTTTTTGAAGAAATGAAGAGTAATTTACATATTGAAAATATTCTTTTGACACCTTATGATGTTTCTAATTTAACTGATTGTAAATCAAAAATACTTTGTACTAATTTAAATTTGTTAGAATATTTAAAAACATTAGATAATGATAAAAATACGGGTTATAGATTGATTATTGAATTTAGAGAATCAAAAAGCGGTGGTAAATGTGAAAATACAAAGGATTGTTATAAGTATTTTGCTAATGTAAGGATTGAGGCTTAATATGAATAAAAAAGGTTTTACTTTAATGGAAATAATTGTTAGTGTGGCTTTGCTGTCAATTGTTATGCTTTTATTATTCCAATTAATGATAGATTTAGAATATGAAGATAATCATTCTTCTTTTGCTAAAGATAATCAGATTAAAAGAGCGACTATTACAAAAAGAGTAGAAAAAGACTTGATGGATAAAGGTCTTAGTTTAGTAAGTTTAAATAAAACTAGTGATTATGCAACATTAACTTTTAAATATAGTAATAATACTGATAGTAGTGTTGTTGTTTATGAAAATAAAATTAGTTATGGTGGGGAAACTTGGCTTTTAGAAAGTGATGGGGCAACATATGATTTTAATAATATTTTGATTACTACATATCCTAATGATAATAATAAGTTGTGTTCTTTTATTTTAAATGTTGATAGTGATGGAGATGGGGTATGTAATTTTAATTGTGGGACTGATGAAAATAGTATAACTAATAAGAATGAAAAGTATCTTTCTTGTCCTAATTATAAGTATACAAAAATAATAATTCCGGTTATTACAGAAAAAGATAATAGTATTGATGATATTGAATTTTTCTATATAGGTAAGAATTAGACTTGCATTTTTATTATTAGTGATATAAAATAAGTTCATAAACGTTGAACTTGAGGAGTATAAGATATAAATTTTAAAGAGAGTTTGTGGTTGGTGAAAACAAATAAATTTAGTTTTAGAAGGTTGCAAGGGAGTTTAAAAGCAGAATACTGCGTTATCAAAAAAAGTTAAATAAAAGGATGGTACCGTCTATATGACTCCTTTTTGGTACCATCTTTTTATTTATAGAAAGAGGGATTTTATGGAAAATGAAGTGAAAAAATGGTATGTTGCGCCAAATGGAGAAATACTAGCAGCAAAAGGGGAATTAGGTATTTTGGGAATTGAATCTGATGCAAAATGTGTTGGTATAATAATTAACAAAGAAAATAAATATAATATTTATTTACCATCTAGTTTAACTGATGAACAAGTTGGTTATTTAGAAAAGTTTACTAGAGATAATGCTGTTAATGATAATTCTATGCTTATGAATGTTTATAGAGAATTTATTGTTGATGGTGAAATTACATATGTATTACAAGGGGTAGCAAATTCTAGTGATTATGCTGCTATGATGGATATTATTGATGGAGTATATGACCAAGTGAGTAAACATAACGGAAGATAATGTGAATTAAAATAAAACAGAAGGGAATGTAAGAAATGCTAGATAATAAATATAATCATGAAAATGTAGAAGAAAATAAGTATGCTTATTGGGTTCGTAATGGTTATTTTAAATGTGATGAAGAAAGTGATAAAAAACCTTACTGTATTGTTTTGCCACCACCTAATGTTACGGGTAAACTACATTTAGGTCATGCTCTTGATGTAACGCTTCAAGATATTATAATTCGTTATAAAAAGATGGAAGGCTTTGATACATTATGGCTTCCAGGTATGGATCATGCAGCGATTGCAACTGAGGCTAAAGTTGTAAAAAGACTAAAAGAACAAGGTAAAGATAAATACACAGTAGGAAGAGAAGAATTTTTAAATGAATGCTATAATTGGACACATGAACATGCCGATTTAATTAGAGCTCAATGGGCTAAACTTGGTATTGCTCTTGATTATTCTAAAGAAAGATTTACTCTTGATGAGGGTATGCAAGAAGCTGTTAAAAAAGTATTTGTTGATTATTATAATAAAGGGCTTATTTATCGTGGTAAAAAAATTATTAACTGGGATCCAGTGGCTAAAACAGCTATTTCTAATGAAGAACTAGTTTATAAAACGGAAGAAAGTGCTTTTTATCATTTGAAATATAAATTAAGTGATAGTGAGGAATACTTAGATGTTGCCACTACTAGACCAGAAACGCTTTTTGGGGATACGGCTGTAGCGGTAAATGCGAGTGACACTCGTTACCAAAAATATATTGGTAAAAGTGTTGTTTTACCATTTATGAATAAGTTAATTCCTGTTATAGCAGATGAACATGCTGATATGGAAAAAGGAACTGGTGTTGTTAAAATTACACCTGCCCATGATCCAAATGACTATGAAGTTGGTTTAAGACATAATCTAGAATGTATTACTATTATGAATGATGATGCTACATTAAATGAGTTAGTACCTGAAAAATATCAAGGCCTTGATAGGGATGATGCTAGAAAGTTAGTTGTAAAAGACTTAGAAGAGTCAGGATTACTTTTAAGTGTTGAACCAATCACCCATGAAGTAGGGCATTCGGAAAGAACAGACGCTATAATAGAACCAATGGTTAAAGCTCAATGGTTTGTTAAGATGCGTCCTTTAGCAGATTTAGTTTTAGATAATCAAAAGAATAGTAGTACTAAAGTGCATTTTGTGCCTCGTCGTTATGAAAAAACAATGAATCACTGGATGGAGATAACGTATGACTGGTGTATATCAAGGCAACTTTGGTGGGGACACAGGATTCCTGCTTGGTACAAAGGTGATGAGGTATATGTTGGCATGGATGAACCTAAAGGCGAAGGTTGGGTACAAGATGAAGACGTTTTAGACACTTGGTTTTCTAGTGCTCTATGGCCATTTGCTACCTTAGGTTGGCCTAATAATACTAAATTATTAGAAAGATATTATCCAAACAATACTTTAGTAACTGGTTATGATATTATTCCTTTTTGGGTTAATAGAATGACTTTCCAAGGTGAAGAATTACTAGGTAAAAGACCATTTGAACATTGTCTAATTCATGGGTTAATTCGTGATAAACAAGGAAGAAAATTTTCTAAGAGTTTAGGAAATGGTATAGACCCATTTGATATGGTGAAAGAATATGGGGCTGATGCTTTAAGATATTATCTTGCTACAGATGTTTCAAATGGTACAGATATGCGTTTTGATGAAGATAAAATTAAAGCTAACTGGAACTTTATTAATAAAATATGGAATGCTTCTAAATTTGTTTTAATGAATACTGAAAGTCTTACAAGTATTACTTTAGATAATTTAAAAGAAGATGATAAATGGCTTCTTACTAAATATACAAATACAGTTAAAGATGTAAAAAAATTCATGGATAAATTTGAGTTTAATAATGCTGGATCTTTAATATATAACTTTACTTGGGAATGTTTCTGTGATAACTATATTGAAATGGCTAAATTTAGTTTAGATGATAATACTACTAAGAGTGTTTTAGTATATGTTCTAACAGGTATTTTGAAAATGTTACATCCTTTTATGCCATTTGTTACCGAAGAAATTTATAGTAAATTAAGTATAAAAGAAACTGAATCTATTATGATGAGTACTTATCCTAAAGGAGAAAAAAAATATATTTTTAAAGATGAAGAAGAATTAATAGATGATGTAATTAACTTTGTTCGTAGTTATCGTAATTTAAAAGTTACTAATAATATACCAAAAGATGCAAAAGTATTATTTAATACAGAGTATGATACCACTTTAATAGTAAATTTATTAAAATTAAATGATCACGTTATTACTAAGAGTTTAGAACTAGATAATTATATGGTTAACTCTAAATTTATCAAGGCTACTGTTTTCTATACGAAAGTAGAAAGTGAGACAGATATTGCTAAAAAAGAGAACTTAATTAAAACTTTAGAGGCTTCTATTTTAAGAAGAAGAAAATTGTTAAGTAATGAAAATTATGTTAATAAGGCCCCTAAAGAAGTAGTAGAAAAAGATAGAGAAAAACTAGCTCAAGAAGAAGAACAATTAAGGGAATTAAAGAAAGATTAAAAGTATAGGACTATTTAATGTAGTCCTTTTTTATTGTATTATAAAGAAAAGAATAATACTTATAATTGTGGCTATAACGCGACCTTTTAAAAAACTTAAATAGGAAATCAAAGTATCACTTATTATGCCTTTTACTTGTAAGTGTATGGATAGACCACCAAAATTAATAAATATAATAGCAAGTAAGGCTTTAAGACTTATATTAATGTTTCTAGTACTTAATTCGTAAAGACCACTTGTAAGTTCTAAAAGTCCGGTTAAAATAATGTTTTTACTGGGGTTAATTAAAGAGCCAATAATATAAAATATTGTAATAACACCTAAAATCATTAATAAAGTGTTCATGGCATTTTTAATACTATTAATAAAGTAGGTACCAAATTCTTCTTTAATTGTCTTGTTATCTAAAAGGGCTATATCTATAGTTTTACGTGAGAATATGCCTATTAAAGTATTAACAATGTAAGGCATAATAAATATAGGCAGTATTATCTTTTTATTGTCTTTAAAAATAAATGTTAGCATAGTATATAAAAATAAGGGATTCGCAAAGTAACTAAAACTTAGAAATTTATTAGCTTCATTAAGAGATATCTTTTTTTCTAAATATAACTTTTTTAAGACATAGACATTTGTTGGAGTGCCAGAAAATAAAGAAATAATAAAAATAAATGGACCATAGGAAGATGAGTGAAAGATAATCTTAAAAAATACACCTAAAGTATTAGCAAATAATAATGGTAAATCAAAATATAAAAGGATATCACAGATAATTAGCATAGGTAGTAAACTTGGATAGACACGGGTTACAAATAAAATGCATGCTGTTATAACGCTTTCATTAATAATAGGCATATTTATAAATAATAAGATCATGAAAATAAGAGATAAGCCTAAAAATAATTTGTTTTTCATATTAAGAATATATGTTATATATTTAGGTTTATACATTATATAATGTGTCAAATACACAAGTTCTTCACATATAATTAGTTTCTTTTTGCTATAATTAATTAAGGTGATGATAAATTGGTAAAGATACGTGATGAAATAATAAAGTTTTTTAAAGAAAATATTAAGTTTTTAGTTTTGCTTATTACTTTAGTTCTTTTGTTTACTATTGAACTTCCTTATAAAGTATATGCTCCAGGGGGGATGGTGGAATTATCAAAAAGAGTAAGCGTTAAAAATGGCTATGAAACAAAAGGTACTTTTGGTATGGCTTATGTTTCTATGATAAAGGGGAGTATTCCATATTTGTTACTTTCTTATGTAGTACCTGATTGGGATATTGTTAGTGATGCAAAGATAAAGTATGATAATGAAACAATGAAAGAGAGAATAGAGGCTGACAAGATTTTAACAGAGCAATCTATTTCTAGTGCTATAATAGCGTCTTATACTTTAGCTGGTAAAAGCGTTAAAGTAAATGAGGAGGTAGTACATATAACTTATATTGATGAACAGGCTAATACTGATTTAAAAGTGCTTGATATAGTTAAAAGTGTTGAAGGACACAATATTAAAAATACTAAAGAATTAAAAGAGTTATTAAATAATTATAAAGCTGGTGATAAAGTAGTATTTAAGGTTTTAAGGGATGGTAAAGAAATAAATGCAACGGCTACTCTTTATGATAGTGAGGCTGGGGCTAAAGTAGGGGTTATGCTTACAGAAACATATGATATTATAGAAACACCCGATTGTAGTGTTACAATGAAACAAAGTGAATCTGGTCCTTCTGGAGGCTTAATGATGAGTTTACAAATATATAATGATTTAACAGAAGAAGATATTACTAAGGGTAAAAAGATTATTGGTACTGGTACGATTGATAATGAAGGCATTGTCGGGGCGATAGGTGGAGTTAAATATAAATTAATTGGCGCAGCTAGAAAACATGCTGATATTTTTCTTGTACCAACGGATAATTATGAAGAAGCAATAAGTGTTAAAGAAAGTCATAATCTTGATATTAATATTATTGCAGTAAGTACTTTAAAAGATGCAATAGAAGCTTTAGAAAAAAGTTAGATGGGTGATAGTCTGAAAACAAAAAACAAATTTATTTTATAGAATCAAGTAAAAAAGGGCAGACTTCCCCTTACCCCAAAGAAAGTCAAAAATCAAAC
>JABLTO010044952.1_pt1 | contig 32938 bp, 29 predicted proteins | sample 7160091 | NCBI WGS metagenome assembly JABLTO01 (sample SAMN14651225, study PRJNA627086) | human gut metagenome | isolation source: feces | host: Homo sapiens
TCGATATAATGGTCTTTGAATGTCTTGTTCTGCTCCGGGTCAAGCACTTCAAGCAATGCCGCAGCAGGGTCTCCGCGTCTGTCCGAACCGAGTTTGTCTATTTCGTCAAGCAGCATCAGCGGGTTCATCGTTCCCGCTTCTTTTATGCCTGCGATTATTTTGCCGGGCATGGACGCGACATAAGTGCGTCTGTGACCTCTTATTTCATTTTCGTCGTTGATACCGCCGAGCGAAATTCGGACAAACTTTCTGTGCAGAGCCTTTGCAACGCTCTGCGCTATCGAGGTCTTGCCCGTGCCCGGAGGGCCTACGAGGCAAAGTATCTGTCCCTTATGGTTGGGGAATCTTTGTTTGACCGCAATCGTTTCAAGTATTCTTTCTTTGACTTTTTCAAGCCCGTAATGGTCTTTTTCGAGCACGTCGCGGGCTTTTTCGATGTCTGCCGATTCCTTTGAGTACACGCCCCACGGGATTTCGAGACACGATTCTATATATGTGCGGATAACCGCCGCTTCCTGAGAACCTATCGGCGTTTTGTAATATTTCTTTGTTTCCTTTATCAGGTAATTGTAGCATTCGTCGGGCATTTTCGACTTATCGAGAAGTTCGTAAAGATCATCGTCGTCATCTTCGTAATACTCCTCTGTATCGCCGAGTTCTTCTTTTATCGCTTTAAGTTGTTCCCTCAAAAAGAAATCCGCCTGATTCTTTGCTATGCGCGAATGCACTTTTTGCATGATCGAGGATTGAATGTTTTTGATGTCTATTTGTCTGACGAGACATTCAAGCAATATTTCCGAGCGCTTGATGGGATCAACCGCATCAAGCAGCGCTTGTTTTTCGGAAACTCTGAACGGATAATTTGCCGCAATATAGTCTGCAACAACGCCGAGATCCGTATTCGTTCCGACAAAGAGTTCGATCTCGGGGGAGAGGTCTGTATCTTCTTCGCTGATACGGTTGAAAACGGTTCTGATCTCTTCAAGTATCGCCGCCGCCTCGTTGGATTCGTATTCGTCCAGTTTTTTTTCTTCTATCGGGAGTCTTTCCGCAAACATGGTCTGACCGGACTCTTTCAGTTCTTCTCCGAGACGTCCTCTTTCTTTGCAGTCAAAAGCGACGCGCAGAACATCTTTGCCCGTCTTTACTATTTGATTTACCGTCGCCAAAACACCCGTGTCAAAAAGATTGTCTCTTTCCACGGTCTCCGCCGCAGCGTCTTTTTGCGCGACAAGCAAAATGTCCGTTCCTTCGTTGAACGCATATTTTACCGCATTGACGGAAAACTTTCTTTCGATATCCACATGAATGACCGCGTTCGGAAACGCAACGATGTTGCGGAGCGCAACAACGGGAATTCTGTCGAATTTATATTGAGTTTCTTTTGCTGTCGAAACTGTTTTTTCTGCTTGAATTTGAGCCATTTTTCCTCCGTGTTCGTCATGGGCGAACTACTGCCTGTATCAATTCAATATATTATAGCATAACAAAGCGATTTTTGCAAGACATTTCTTATTTTTGTCCGATATTCATCGCATTTTGGTTCGAGTTCTCAAAAAGTTTCGAAAAATCACGAAAAAGTCGTGGTTCACGTCTTGCAAAAAAAATGATTGTGTTGTATAATATTAAAGATGATTTCGGCTTGAACGTTTTCATCCGCCGATAGGTTCGGCGGAATTCGGATAGGAGAGTTTTCAATGACAAAGGCAAGGAAAAAGTTTTCGAAGATCCTCGCTTGCGGTATGACCGCCGCGATGATTCTTTCCGCAAGTATTCCTTTTTTTGCGGATGCTTCGGACAAAAACGAGAACAGCAACATTATATATAACGACGGAGGAGCGGGCAGCGCGAACCCCAATTTTTTCGATTATACAAATCTTATAACGAAAACATACGGTGAGCGCGGTTACATCGACTCCGATGAGGGCAATTTTGTCGTAAACCTTGACGGAACAAAAAGCGATATCCGTCTTTTCGGAATCAGATACGACATCGCAAAAGAGGGTATCCCCACCGGCGACGCTTTGAAAAACATGATCAGCGACATGGCGGCTCACGGTTACAATCTCGTTGTTGTCGATGATGTTTATTCGGTATTGAAAAACTCTTCCAACTTCACGGCTTTCAGTGATTTCCTCGCAGAACTTTACAATGCGAATATGTATGCGGGCATCGGTCTTTTTTCGACCTCTTCGCTTATCGTTAACAAAACAAGCAAGGGCGCCGCTATTTTGGACAGGGACACGGTTCGCCGCGCTCAGGCATTCATCAAAAGATTTTTCGCAACCAAGAACGCCGCAAGAAGCGATGAAAACATAACCGTTACTTACGGCGACGATACAACCATTGCGTTTGTCACATACTGCTCCGACCTTGATGTCGGCGCGGATGCGGTTTGTTATTCCGACCTGCGTTCCGATTTCAACGATTGGCTGACGGAACAGTACGGTTCCACCGACGTTTTGCGCGGTGTATGGCTCGATGAGACGGGCGCTTGCATTCTCGGCGAAGACGAAAACGCAAAGCGCGGAACTGTTCGCGTTCCCACCGAACCCGTCAGCGCCGTTTATTCGGAAGCAAGCACGGGTCGTCAGCGCGAAGCCGATTTCGGCAGATTTCTTATTTCTTATGTGAACAAACAGTTCTCGGCGATGAAAGATCTTATCAGATCCTGCGGTTACAATTCGCCTGTTCTTCTTTCCGATAACGATTCAAGTGCTTTCAATGTCTGCATAAGCGGTATCGGTGATGCGGCGAGGGGCGATTTTGAATTCACTCCCGATATGACCGTTAAGGAAGCGATTGCTCATGCGGCTCTCGGAACGGTTGCGGACAAACCTTACATAGTTTCGTGGAACACTTCCGCAGTCGCGGCAGGTGAAAATGCCGTCAAGGCAACCGATTCCGAATTTATATCTGAATTCATATCTCTTGTTTCTTACGCAAGTTATCAGGGCTGGGATGCTTTTGTTGTCGGAGATTATTCTTTGACGGACGCATCGGCAACCAATCAGAATGCGGCACTCTGGAACAACAGCGGCTTGATGGCTACTCTTTTCCGCCATACGGCGATAGCCGCATCTTACGGCTCGGGCTTCGGTATCGGATATTCGGGCTACGACACCGTTATGGATTTCGGCAGATTTAAAAATTCCACACTTGCTTCCGCACTTCTTGCAAAAACGGAAAACGTGTTCTTTGACACGGAATATACGGCGAATTCAAAATTCAAAGTGATCATGTCTTCGGGCAACACCTCGTCCGGCTCTTACGTCGGCGCGAACTCGAACAAGGAAAACGGCACAAAGGCTATTATCCAGGCTTTCTATCCGTATCAAAACGCAACGTTCGCCCAAGATTTTATGAATAAGAAATCATGGTACAATGACCAGGGACTTGTAAGCACCCGTGACAGAGTAATAGAAAACCTTGACGGGGTTGACGTTTATTTCGGCGAGGGCAAGGCGATCGTCCCCGACGGAATGATTGAAAGTTCCTCTCAGTTGGCAACGGCACTTGACCGTCTCGGATTTACTTCTTACAGAAATGCGAACGACGCTTCCGACCTCGGATGTATTTCTTCCGACGGGCTTCTGATAACAGATAACGGCAGACTTTTCTATAACGAGGAAAGCGATACCGTAATAGGCTTCGGAACACGTTATTTCCTTGCAAACGGCGACCTTTCCGATGAGACTTTGAATGCCGCTTACAGCGCTTATATCAACAGGTATTATTACGGAAGTTCCACGGAAAGCGAATATAAGAATCTTAAAGTTTCGATATCCGGTGCAAGCGGAAACGGTACGGTTGCAGTATATGCACTCGGCTCGGGCACAAACAACGAAACCGCAACGCGCTTTATCGTCTTTGCGCAGAGCAAGGACGGAACTCCGTTGACTGCAAATCTTAAAATTATTCGCGAAAACACCGTATATAAGGCTTACGGCATCAGACGTGACGGATTTGTCGGCACAAAGGGCGCATTGCTGAATCCCGACAATACGGTTTCCGACAGTTCGGGAAATATGACGATGTCGCTCAACGGCGAGTATGATTATTATATAGTAACGCTTGAAGAGACCGACCTTGACGCTTCTCTTGAAGGTTATGACCCGAACGATTCCATACCCGAAGCGCAGAACCTGTTCTGGTATATCGTTATCCCCGCCGTATTCTTCCTTATAGTTGTTTACAGTGCAATTCTTATCTCCGATAATCTGAAAGTCAAGAGAGAAGAAAGACTCAGAATAGCAACAAGAAAAGTTACGCTCGGAAAAACCGGCAAATATGCGTCCGCGCTTGATGTTGCAGACGTTGACCTTAATTCGGGCAGAACAAAGGGCACTCCCGGCGCGGATATCTTCGAAGAAGACGAAGAGGAGCGCAGAAGACGCGAAAATCCGTGGGAGAGAGACGACGGAACGATCGACTTCACAAAGATCGTTCGCTCCGACGACGAAGATGAGAACGCTTGGTAATTCATTGCGCCTGAACGTCTCTGCGTAAAAGGAAATATAAAGGGGCGTTCATAGTCTTTATGAACGCCCCTGATTTTTAAGAGGTTTTGATATGCCGAATAACGATAGCCTTTTTGAAAATATTTATTCGGCGTTCCTGTCCGCCATTGAAAAATATCGGCTTGTCGAGGCGGGAGGCCGCGTGGCCGTCTGCGTTTCGGGCGGCAAGGATTCCATGCTTGCGTCTCTGTTTTTTAAGAGATATGCGGCGGAGAATCCGAATGTGACTGTTCGATATATCTGCATGGATCCCGGATACAATGCGGAAAACAGGAAAATGATAGAGTTGAATGCCGAAAAACTCGGAATCCCTCTTGATATTTTTGAGACACAAATATTTGATTCCGTTGTCCGAATAGAAAAGTCTCCGTGTTATTTGTGCGCGCGTATGCGCAGGGGGTGGCTTTATCGCAAAGCAAAAGAGGCGGGGTGCAACAAGATCGCGCTCGGGCATCACTTTGACGATGTGATAGAAACCGTGCTAATGTCAACGCTTTACAGCGGACAGTATCAGACAATGCTTCCCGTTATTGATTCAACCAACTTTGAGGGTATGCGCCTTATACGTCCGTTATATCTTGTCCGTGAGCGGGATATAATAAGATGGAGGGACGAGAACGGACTTTGCTTTTTGAGATGTGCTTGCCGCTTTACGGAAAACGCCGCGGAGGACGAGCATCTTTCAAAACGTGCGGAGGTCAAAAAACTTATTGCACGTCTTGAAAAGATTGATCCGAAAATTCCTTATAACATATTCAATAGTACACACAATGCAGTCCTTGATGAAATTATGCTTGCTTCCGAGGAGAGTTACAAATGAAAAAACTGTTTTCAAAACTTGATTTTCTCTATCTTGTCCCGCCCGTTCTGACGCTTCTTATGTGCTTTCTTGTATACATAACAAAAAGTCAGGGACTCGCCGTTGTGAATATGTTTATTACTGCGGCAGGCTATGAAACGGCGACTTTCATAATCAAGTTTTATTCGCCTTACAGATTCCGTGCGTTTGACCTTGTAAAGATTCTTGTTTCGATGATTCTCGTTTACGGTATATACATCGGTCAGTATTTTGTTTCGGGTGTGGCGGATGAAGATATGTGGCCCATTTTGAAAGTGATGATGACCGCAAGCCTTGTGGTTCTTGCGGTTGCGGGTCCTCTTGTTATGCTTCTGAAAAAACGCAGGGAAGGAGATTGAACGTGAGGTATTTTACCAAAGAATGGTATGCTCTCTGCCTGAAAACGTTTCTTGCGGAATTGATTGAAGATGATGAACGCGCCGCGACAAAAGACGAAGACTATTACAATGAGGTTTTGAAACAGCGTCTCGGCGAAAGCCTTGCCATGCAGGACGAGATAGCAAAAATGTCCGATGAAGACGTTGAGATTGATATAGGGGAATACGAAACGGACTATCTTCGGGCTCTTGACGAACGGATAAAGGAACTTTCTGCCGTTATCCCCAAGGATATTCTTGCAGAGGTTGCGGATATAAGAGTTTTTGCCCTTAATAAGGCAACTCCCGCCGTGCATAAAAAACTGCGCATCTATTGCGACGGCGCACAGCGGAAAGTGGACGAAACGCTGAAAGCATACGAGGATTATTATAACTCTGTCGATGTTCCGTCCGAAATAGACGACAATCTCGGATTTCATGATGCGGTTATAACTTCCGCAGAAATGAAAGACGGCAATTTGCGGCTTGATTTCGATATTTCGCAGAGTTTCGCAACGAAGTCGTCGGTTACATTTGCGGACGCAAAAATCCTTGAAAAGGAAACCGAATTTGAGGGCTGTGTCTGGCTTTACGACGAACTTTATCCTGTTGACGGAGGATATGAACTTCATATTCTTGCGCAGGCGGCGGATATGGAACATCTCGTTTATTTTACCGTTTTTTGCAAAGATATATTATTCTGATTTTCAGTAAGGAGTATTTGAATATATGAACAAAAAAGTTGTACTCGTCGTTATGGACGGCGTAGGTATCTCGGACAAAGAATACGGCAATGCCGTTGCCGCGGCATATAAGCCGACGTTGGATTATCTCATGGCTTCCTATCCGTGGACAAAGATAAAGGCTCACGGCACGGCGGTCGGACTTCCGACCGATGACGATATGGGAAACAGCGAGGTCGGACATAACGCTCTCGGCTGCGGACAGGTTTATTCGCAGGGCGCAAAACTTGTAAACGAATCCATCGAAAGCGGCAGTATGTACACTTCCGATATCTGGAAAAAACTTGTTTCGAACTGCAAAGAAAACAACTCGACTTTCCATTTCCTCGGACTTCTCAGCGACGGCAACGTTCACTCTCATATAAAGCATCTTCTTTCGATGATAGTCCGTGCAAAACAGGACGGCGTTAAAAAATGCCGCATTCATATTTTGCTTGACGGCAGAGACGTTCCCGCAACAAGCGGAATGACGTATATCAAAGAACTTGAAGATAAACTTGCGGAGTTGAATGACGCCGATTTCGACGGTAAAATCGCTTCCGGCGGCGGAAGAATGAAGATAACCATGGACAGATACGAAGCCAACTGGGACATGGTAAAACTCGGTTGGGAAACCCATGTTCTCGGGCAGGGCAGACAATTCGCATCTGCGGCGGAAGCCTATGAAACCCTGCGCACGGAAACAGGCGCGATAGACCAGGATCTGCCCCCGTTCGTTATTGCGGAAAACGGCAAACCCGTAGGCACGGTTGAGGACGGAGATTCGGTTGTATTCTTTAATTTCAGAGGCGACCGTTCGATAGAAATAAGCCGTGCATTTACCGAGGGGGCGGACTTCGACAAGTTTGACCGCGCTCGCGTTCCCAAAACACTTTATGCAGGAATGCTTCAATACGACGGTGATTTGAAAATCCCCGAAAATTTCCTTGTTGCACCGCCCGCAATCAAAAACACGCTTACCGAGGCTCTCGTAAAAGCAGGTATCAAAGAGTACGCCGTTTCCGAAACACAGAAATACGGTCACGTTACCTATTTCTGGAACGGAAACAGAAGCGAAAAATTCTCCGAAGAACTTGAAGATTACGACGAAGTCGATTCCGATACTGTTCCCTTTGAGCAGCGTCCCTGGATGAAAGCTGCGGAAGTTACGGATAAACTCATAGAAGCCATCTATTCCGGTAAATACGGCTTTATCCGCTGCAACTATCCCAATGGCGACATGGTTGGTCATACGGGCGTTTTCGCCGCCGCAAAAATCGCGGTTGAAACGGTTGACCTTTGCCTTGCAAGAGTGAAGAAAGCCATAGATGAGACCGGTTCTATTCTTCTTGTGACTGCGGACCACGGCAATGCCGATGAGATGTATGAAAAAGCAAAAGAGGGACAGGCTCCGAAGCCGAAGACCTCTCATACGCTCAATCCCGTTCCGTTTATAGTTTATGACCCGACTGCCGGGCATGAACTGAAAGACGGCAATTTCGGACTTTCCAATGTTGCGGCAACTGTTACCCAGCTTCTCGGCGTAGAAACCCCCTCCATGTGGGATGAGTCGATGCTCAAATTCTGATAACAGTCAAAAAATACGAGGCTTTGCTGTTTGCTTGCAGAGCCTCGCTTTTTTTAACAAAATCATATTGAAACATTGCATTTTTAGATAAGGCGCGGACTATTTGTCCGCGCCTTATCTTGATATGTATTTATATCTTGTTTAGCTTGCAGAGTCGTCTGTTTCAACGCTGTCAATTTTTTTCGCTACAAAGTAGAAAACACGCATAGCGTCGGAGATATCTACGTCGCCGTTCTTGTCAACGTCGCAGCGTTTAAGTTGATCTGCGTCGGTCATCATTTCTTTCTTCGCAACGTGATAGAAAATCATCATAGCGTCGGTAATGTCAACCGAGCCGTTACCGTCAGCGTCTCCGTATACGATTGCCGGCTGCGGATTATCGTCTATGAAACCGCCGAGAGCGTATGTTGCATAGGTGCTCGGATTATCTACCGAAAGCCAGCCCTCATCTTCATCGCCGCCGTTGAGGTAAACTCTGTAAACGTGCTGCGCGGCTTCTACCGCTGCGCTGTCACCTGAGGAAATGTTGAAATCGTCAAACATGTAGTCTACAAGAGAAATCATAAGGCCGAACTGTCTGCCTGCATAGGGTTTGATTCCCATTTCTCCTTCGATATCAAATACATTCCAGTGGATTTTTGCTTCGATCTGATAACCTTCAATGGATGCATACTGATATGCCTGTCTGATGTAATTGACTCTCAATATGGGAACTTTAACGTCATCACCGGGAAGCGGATGCGCGGGATCGAAAACATAATCTGTGTTGGCTTTCATTTCAACGGCCTTTCTGAGAAGGTCGCCGCTGTTATCACCGTAGCCAAAGCCGCCGCCCCAGTGCTGCCACCACCAGCCTCTGCCGCCGGCTATCGTTCCTACTCCGGGAGACGAAGGTCTGCCTTCGGGAGCAACTATCGAATAGGGAACAAACGAGAAGATTACGGAGCCGTCAGCTCCGCCGGACGTGCCGTTTTTGTCAAGGGGGTCAAACGCAAGCTGAACACAGTCGGTTGCATTTGCGGACGGGTATCCGTCAAATACTTCGTTGCCGAGCTCGTCATATTTTGTATTTCCGAAAGTAAATGCCTTGTGCTTATCGATGACTTCCATATAAACAAGAATACCACCATTGGTATCCTTAGAATAACGCATGGTCGCGGGATCGGTTCCCTCAGCTATTTCGCTGTAATAAGCCATCTTGATTTTGAGGGAGGGAAGATCCGTAGTCGGCTCTTCTTCCATCTGAGTTTCTTTTATGAATGCGTTTTCTTCATTCAGTTCTTCATAGTACGCGTTTGCCCAAAAGTCTTCATCGTCTTTTGCGTCAAGAGTCACGTCAACTTTTGTTCTGGGAATAACGCCTCTGACCTCGTCATTTGCGGCGCTTGAAGAAAATGCAAAAGCAGTCATTGTCGCGGCCATTGCCACAGTCATGATTCCTGCAATAAATCTCTTCATTGTTGTGCCTCCTTTGTAAAAAATACAGCTTTTGCTGTTTGTTTTTGGGGGAAACGAGAGGGAACGGTTCTACGCTTCATTTCAATTGAAATTATCTGCCTGTTATTGATAAAGGGCTACGATGCTCTCTAAAAAAGAACTGCACCGTAGCCCTTTACAGAGCCTAACTATTTAAATAGTTAATACTTTTTCAAAAGGTTAGTGAATCTTACGCTCTTTTTCTTCTAACGATAACAACTACTGCGCAAGCAAGCGAAGCGATTGCAAGAGCGATGAACGCGAACATACCCATAGCGCTTCCGTCAGAAGTGTTGGGGTCTTTTGCCGTCGTGGTCGGAGCGAGCTCTTCACCTGTGGTGGTCGGAGCGTCGGGATCCTCGGGCGTTGTCGGAACGGGAGCTTCGGTCGTTGTCGGAACGGGAGCTTCTGTCGTTGTCGGAACGGGAGTCTCGGTCGTGGTGGTCGGAGCTGCCGGAAGAACAGGAACAAAGTCAAACGTTACGTTTGTCTTATCTTTGTCATCGCTTACGAGTTTGGTCTCGGAACCGAATGTAATGTCGTTTGCTGTAAGAGCCCTGTCGGATTTAATCTGGAATTTGATTGCACCGGTAAGTTTGTTGCCGAAAGAACCGTTCGGGTTACCTACCATGTACTGAACATTGCCCTTGGAGTTTGCGAGAACAACGTGAACAATTTTTTCAGCGGTAAGATAAACGAGAGATGCGTTGTTGTAACCCTTGGAGGCGCTGAGAGCAATATCTCCGAAATATTCATCTTCATCTGCGAATTCAACGAACGAAACACCATCGCCGAGTTTTACCTGAAGAGTAAAGCCGCTGATGGGGGTCGTTGCACTGATGTCTACGGAAACATCGTAAACACCGTTAACGGGATCGGAAACGTTAATCGTGAAAGTTGCATCCTTTTCATCAGCCGAACTCATAACGACGAACGCCATACCCATAACGACTGCAACTACCATGAAAATTGCCAAAAACTTTTTCATGTTTGAGTACCTTCCTTTAAGATAGATTTTGCCTTTTAGGCATTTTTGTCTCCTGCGTACTACATTAACAGCGACAGCCGCCACGCAGAAGACGCGCTGTCATTTTAAAATAATCGGTCTTCGGATTCCCGTCGAGTTTGCGTTCCGTTCCCTGCAAAAGCAACAGAAAATGCCTTTGACCTCATATTACGCTTACATTATATATCAAAATTCGTTGATTGTCAAGCATTTTTTATGACATTTTTATGTGTTCACGGGTTTTTCAAAGATTTGTTTGGTAAAAAACGGTATTATGGTCGATTTTGGGAAAAGTTCGATTTTTTTACATATTTGGAACGTTGCGCGGCACATTAAGTCGGCAATTCGGTTATCTTTTTTGCTACAAAATAGAATATCTGCATTGCGTCCGCTATATCGACCTCTTTGTTTTTATCCACGTTTGCGGCAAAAAGTTTTTCATTCGGCAATAATTTTTTTCTCGCAACATGATAGAAAACGAGCATCGCGTCGGATATATCCGTCGATCCGTCGCCGTTGACGTCTCCCGGTATGCATTGCGGCGGCTCGGAAACCGTGAAATCCGATGCTGTGTTCCTTGTCGCTATCGGAACATCATCCGTGCCGACGAGTTCTTTCACTTCTATATCTATTTTGATCTGTGTCGGATATGCATCGAGAGCCACGGTGACGGGAATCGTGAAAAGAACTCCGTCTTCCGTCACATTCTTACCGCTGACGAATCCGAGCGTTACAACTCCCTGTTTGCAGTCTTTTTCAATGATCTCGAATTTTGAACCGATGTTGCCGACGGATATATCATTTTCATTCACGGAAAAAATCTCGGGATCATAACGTACAAAAAGGATCCCGTTTGATATTCCGGGGTTGTTTTTGACCGAAAGTGTAAGAGTTCTTTCCGTTCCCGCATAGCCTTCCGCGTCGGAAAGCCGCAATTCGCATTCAGCCGCATTTGCCGAAACAGCAAAAGACATCACGAGACAGACGCAAAGGCAAACGGCAAAAAACTTCTCGGCGCATTTTTGCATTTTCATTTTAATTCGTCCTCTAACAGTGATTCAAACGTTATCTTTTTCAGCGATGATATAAGGTCTTTGTTCAGTATTCCGATTGCGCGGCGTATCACGCAACCGCCTTTCGCACCCTCGATTCCCGGACGTGAACAGCACCCCGATTCGGGGTCGAGACAGGCGTTTATGTACAGATCTCCGTTTATCGCCTTAAATACATCGTAGATTGAAACATCGGAACTCGGGAGCGTTACAATGTATCCTCCCTGATTGCCCTTGACCGAGGAAACAAGCCCCGCAGAACTGAGTTTTCTCATTATCTTTTGCGTGAACAGCGGCGTTACGCCCGTTTTTTCTGAGACTTCCGCCACGGTCATTTTAGAATTGGTTTTGAATAATTCATAGACTATGCGAATGGCATAATCCTGTTCTTTTGTGAGTTTCATACCGACACCATTCCATACTTATTTGGTATGGTTTTATTATATCACAACAAAACTTTGTTGTCAATATGTTTTCTTTCTTTCGGTCTCCCGATTCGACGATTTTTTTGCGGCAGTTGATATACAATATATGAAAAGGAGGCTTTGATTTATGACAACAGGTTTCAAAAACGGAACGTTGTCCGTTTTTTTGAAAGGGGAGATAGACCATCACCGCGCCGCTGCCATACGCGAAGAAATAGACGATGCGGTGCGTGCGTATCTGCCCGAAAAACTCGTTCTTGATTTCGGCGGCGTTACATTTTGCGACAGCAGCGGAATTGCTGTTGTGACGGGCAGACGAAAACTGATGAAATCCGTCGGCGGAGAGGTCGAATTGACAAATCTGACACGCCCGGTCGAAATGGTTTTCCGTATGGCAAATCTTGAAAAACTCGTAACGATAAGGAGAGATGATTGAAATGATGATAAATTCCGCGGAACTGACATTTATAAGCCGTTCCGTAAACGAACGCTTTGCCCGCATGAGCGTTGCCGCTTTTGCCACGCAACTTGACCCGACGGTTGAAGAACTTGCAGAAATAAAGACCGCCGTTTCGGAAGCGGTCACGAATTGTATTGTTCACGCTTACGGTTCCGATCTCGGAACGATAAAGATGAAAATGCAACTGTTTGACAGCAATGTTTTGCGAATAACCGTCCGCGATTTCGGGCGGGGCATAGACGATGTGGAAAAAGCCATGGAACCGTGTTTTTCGACGGGGGCGGACGACCGTGCCGGAATGGGCTTTACGATAATGGAAAGTTTTTCGGACAGGCTTCGGGTTTCCTCAAAACCCGGAAAGGGTACAAAAGTTGTGATGGAACGAAAGATAGTCAAGCGTGGCTGATATGCAGACAGACGAAAAAACTTTTACATACTCGAACCCCCGTTCGGAGGAAGAACTTCTTCTGAAAAATATGGGATTGGTTCACAGCATTGCCGCGCGCTTTCCGTATTCTGGCGTTGAATACGAGGACCTTGTTCAGATAGGAAGCCTCGGGCTACTGAAAGCAATAAGAAATTTTGACGAATCAAAAGGTTTTGCGTTTTCCACTTATGCCGTGCCCGTTATAACGGGCGAGATAAAACGTTTTTTGCGCGATGACGGCGCAATAAAGGTCAGTCGCGCAGTCCGTTCGAATTTTGTGCGGATAAGAGCCTGCACCGAAAAACTGCGCAATCTTTTGGGCAGAGACCCCACGGTTTCGGAACTCGTCGAAAAGACGGGGTTGACTCTTGAAGAAGTTGTGGAGGCTCTTGATTCCGCCGCGCGCCCCGCATCGCTTGACGAGACGCTTTCCGATGACGGTGACCACACGCTGGCTGATACCGTAGCGGGCGGCGATTTTTCCGCAGACCTCGAAAAGATAGCATTGCGGCAGGGAATAGGCAAACTTTGTGCGGAAGACAGAAAACTTATTACACTTCGATACTTCTGCTCAAAAACGCAGCAGCAAACCGCGGAGATGCTCGGGATGAGTCAGGTGCAGGTCTCCCGCAGAGAAAAAAAAATACTCGAAAAACTGAAAGAATATGTCTGAAAGCATTCTTTCGTTTTCCGAGAAAAAAACCGACGCCGCGGAGAGCGCGGCGTCTGCGATCGTCCCTGTGCGTTCAAGCGACAGTCCGCTTGTGCGTTTTGCGGGAGGATCGGGTTTGCTGTTTTATATCTGACAGAAGCGTCAGTGTCGGCATTATATCATACTATTTTCTTCTTGTCAATACTTTTTGTCACATCTCGTCTCACAAATTTCATTTTTAGGTATTGACAACGGCGCTTATTTATGGTAAAATACTTCTGCTGACTTGAAAAAGCGGAATGTACGGAGAGGTGTCCGAGCGGTTTAAGGAGCCGGTCTTGAAAACCGGTGACTCGCAAGAGCCAAGAGTTCGAATCTCTTCCTCTCCGCCAAAATACGGAGAAGTACCCAAGTGGTGAAGGGGCTCCCCTGCTAAGGGAGTAGGTCGTGAAAGCGGCGCGAGCGTTCAAATCGCTTCTTCTCCGCCAAAAAAGAAAGAGCCCCCGTTTATGCGCGGGGCGTTTCTTTTTTTCGCTGAAAAAGCAGTAAAAACCGCGGAAAATATTTATCGAAAGGGAATGTATTATGAAAACCGTAAAAAAACCGTTGTCACTTATTATTGTTCTCGCTCTTTGCCTCGGCGTTTTCTGCGCCTGCGCGAATAAGGGCGAAACGCCTGCGACCTCCGCTCCGACGCAGACGACCTCCGCGCCGACCGAAGCGGAAGAAAAGGTCACCTTTGTTTTTGCTGTTACGGACAAGGACGGAAAAACAGTGGAACACGAAATAACCACGTCCGAAAAATTCCTTGCGGACGCGCTTATAGAGCAGGGAATACTGAAAGCCGATGAAAAAGAGTCCGGGATATATACTTCGATAGACGGTATGGTCGCGTATTGGGACGACGGCAACGCGTGGTGGAAGATCGTTAAGGACGGCGAAATGACAAACGATGGTATGAACGAGCTTCCCATCGCGAACGGCGATCGCTATGAGGCGATTTACACGATAGGTTATTAAAGCAAATTTATTAAAAAGAAAAGATGCGGTTTCGAATGAGACTGCATCTTTTTCTTTATTACGCATGTTTTTCTTATTTTACCAGTACGAATTTAACAAGACCTATCATCTCTCTGACCCACGCTGAGCATTGAAGAGCGAACGGAGTGTGCGAGGAAACGGCGGTCGGATTAAGCCCGAAACGCTTTGCGTAAAGTGCGCCGCGCATTTGGTGATATGATTCCGTTACGATAACAATGTTTTTGTCAAGCCCTCGTTCCTCAATTATCTTTGCCGAATATTCAAGGTTTGTATCTGTATCTACCGCCTCGTTTTCGCATATTATTCTTTCGGAGTCAATACCTTTTTTGACAAGTTCGTTTTTTATACATTCGGCTTCCGTTATGTTTTCGCCCTCGGCTTTGCCTCCCGTTGCGATGCAGACGGTCTGCGGGTGGGCAACAAGATAGTCATAGGCGGCGTTTATTCTCGATGCGAGAGACTGCGACGGGTGGTCGCCCCGTACCTGCGAGCCGAGAACCACAACCGTTCCCTCGTTTCCGCTCGGAGTGTTGAACTGTGCCGAAACAAGAAATCCGAACATCGTCAGCGCCGTTGTCAGCCCAATGAAGAAAAATATCCAAACGGTTCGCATCACGGCTTTTGCGGCTTTCGGAAAAATTTTATATGCAATAAGTTTCAGTTCGGGAACAAAAAACAGATAAAGCCCCACGAACAGCAGCACGCCGTTCGCTATTCCGAAGATCCCGTATATCAATGTCGGAACAAGCCCGAGATACGCCCACGCCGCTCCCGCTATACGGAAAAATCGTCTGCGGCAAAGGCACATTTCGTTCGGCTTCGGCATTTTTTGTTTTTTTACATCGTCGTATATTACCGCAAAAAGCAGGAATATCACGGCAATAAGTATCGGAAGAACAACCGGTATAAACATTTTTGTCTCCTTAGGCGAGTATACTAAACTATATTCTATGTCCGAATTATAACATATTTTTCGGTGCCGTGTCAATCGGGTTAATATATTCTTAATCGCGCTTTCACATTTTTATAAGCTCCCGAATATAATGTATAACGGAAGGGGTATGCTTAATGAAAATAACGAAAGAAAGTGCGATAAGCGCGGGACTTCTGCTCGTGTCTCTGATAAATCAGGTTCTGACGATGTTCGGTCATTCGCCGCTGCCGCTTGAAAATGACGCGGTGAAAAATGTTGTTTCAACGGTTTTTTTGATAGGAACAAGTATTTACGCTTGGTTTTCCGACAACCCGATATCAAAAACAGACTGCGCCTGCGCTTCTTTGAAAAAAGCGTTGCGCAAAGGTCATGTCAGCGAAGAAAAAGTCAAAGAACTTATCGCTTGGATAGAATCCGACGAACTTGCCTCGGATGAGGAGGCGCTGAAAAATGAAGAAACCGACGGGTAGGGAACTTGCGGCTTTTTGCTTGGAAAAAACAAAAGAACACTCCGTTTATATGTGGGGCGAATACGGCAGACCCGTGTCGGAACGCATTATTTCGGCAAAGGCGAAGAAATATCCGTTGAGATATACCGAAAAAAGACAGGAAAAACTCCGTTCGCTTATAGGAAAAGGATATGTCGGGTGTGACTGCGGTGGGCTTTATAAGTATTTTCTTTGGTCCGACGGCGGGCGTTCACCACTGCGCTATCGAAAAGCCACAGACCGAAACGCGGCGGGAATGTATTCCGCTGCGACGGAACGTGGGAAAGCGTCAGCCTTGCCCGAAATCGAGGGGCTTATTCTGTATATGCCCAATCATTGCGGCGTATATGTCGGAAACGGGTATGCGGTCGAATGCACTCTCGGCGCTTTCGGCGACGGAATAGTCAAAACTTCCGTTAAAGGCAGAGGGTGGACGCATTGGCTCAAAATGCCTGAAATTGATTACGAAGAGGGGAATACACCTTTGATACGGCCGAAAAAAACGGTTGACACGGTTGCCTTTCGCTCCGTGCCGTCCGTTACGGGCGGAAAACGTCATTTCTATATCCCGGAAGATACGCTTGTTTCCGTTATTCGGGAAAACGTTGCTTCCGCAGACGGTTTTGAGTGGGACGAAGTTGAATGTGACGGCGTTAAAGGATATTGCGCAAACCGTTATTTGCGCCGTGTGGAATTTGCAAAAACCAAAACAACCTCCGATGCTCTGGCACTCCGCTCGGAGCCGTCAGCCGTTGCGGGGGAACGTTTCTTTTATATTCCGAGAGGCAAAGAGGTCACGGTTCTTGAAGAGAACGTCGCTTCATCGGACGGCTATTCGTGGGATAAGGTTGTTTACAACGAGACCGTGGGATATGCGGCAAACGAATTTCTCGATTGAAAAATTTTGAAAATTCGGGGTTCGCAGCGGGGTAAAAGGCTTTATAATGGACGCAGGAGGTGAAAAAATGAAAAAGAACTATCTGATATTTCCTATGAAAGTTATGGGCATAACCCAGACTTACGACGGAAAAACTTCACACTATATCAGTTCGCACGGAACACCCTCGGACTATCCTATTGACATTGCGGGCAAGGATACAGGCAGAGAAGCGTTTTACTGTCCCTGCGATGAGATGGAAGTCGTTAAAATTGCGGGCGACGTAACGGGTAACAATCACGCAAACGGCGCGTGGCTCGTTTCGACATCCGAGGTCGATTTTGCGGACGGAACAAGAGATATCTGCACAATAAAATTCGTGCACATGAACAATTCCGATTTCGGCAGAAACGGCATTTACGTCGGACGCAAATACAAGCGCGGCGAACTTATCGGGTACGAGGGTACGTCTCACGCAAGCGGCAACCATGTTCACATGTCCGCGGGCAAGGGCGGGCTGAAAGGCTCGGGCTGGACAAAAAATTCCAAAGGTTCTTGGGTTATAACCACCACTCACGGAACCGCGAAGCCCGAAACGCTTTTCTTTGTCGATCCCGAGTTCACAACGGTCAAAAATGCCAGAGGTCTGGTTTTCAAAAGTGTTCCCGCCGACAGCGGCGAGAAAATCGAAGTTTCCACAGGCAAGACGAAGACGAAGAAATCGACCGATGCTTTGGCTCTGCGCTCCGCTCCGTCAACAAAAAACGGCGCGAGGTATCTTTATATTCCCCGCAGTTCCGAAGTTACGGTAATTTCCGAAAACGCGGCAACCGGCGACGGGTATTCGTGGGATTGTATTCTGTATAAGAATATAATAGGTTACAGCGCAAATAAATACTTGAAATAAACACTAAAATCAAACAAAAAAGAGCGTTTGCATACAAACGCTCTTTTTTATCTTATTTTATGTTTAACTTACAATGTTTGTCAACACCGCAAGTCCGAGCATTATAGCGGTGTAGAAAATGAATGACGGAGTAAAAAACGCCGCTTTGACCGCACCCTTTTCCGCTTTCGGTTCATTTTTTATCTTCTTTGCAAAAGAGACAATTTCGTATATCGCACAGCAAAGTCCTATCAGCGAAATCGCCGCTGTCAGTATCAGGTCTGTTCTTTCCAACGTCTCTTCTTCAAGAACCCCGCACAACAGCGAATACCCTACGGAAAGCAGGTTGTTGCACGCGTGCAGTATTATAGGAACGACTATCGACCCCGTGGAGTAGGCGAACCACCCGAGTATAAGTCCCATGCAGAACGCGACGGGTATCTGATTGAAATTTGCGTGCATGAGCGCAAACAGCGCCGCGGAAAAGAATATCGCGCCCCTGCCCATATACTGTTTCATCGTTCCGAGAATCGCGCCTCGGAAGACCGCCTCTTCAAGTATGGGCGGCAAAACCGCCATTGCGATTAACCAAAGTACGGATTCAAAGATATTATCTGTTGTAAAGGATGCGCTTTTTATCGGTTTTACGATTTTTATTGCATTGAGCAGTCTTGCATATACGGTGGAAGTAAATATTGCCGCAAACATAAATGCGAATGTCGCCGATGCGGTTTTTATGACAGAAACTTTTTTGACAGGCGTGGGCAGAAACGATGCAATGCTGTTTTTTGCAATCAGAAGATACGGCATTTCAAACAGCAGGGGATATAACAGTTGCGGGATTATGTAGTTTCGCATGTTCGATGATAGCCCGCTTTGAGGAATGAGCCCTATCGCAAAGGAAACTATTATTTGCGCGGGAATCGAAAGCAGCAAAAGCAGAATCAGTTTTGTTGCCGTGATTTTTATGTTATTCATTTGTGTTTTCTCCGTTTTGTGTTCTGATATTATAATAGCACATTTTTTAGCCCATTGCAACAAAACGCTTGACTTTTTACGAAAAAGATATATAATGGTAAATATAAAATGTATTTTGGAGAGTTTTATGAGAGCGAAAAACTATCTTTATATTCTGTTTCCGCTGACCGTTGTCGGCATTATTTTTCGCGTTGTCGAATTGCTGTACGGCGTTGAAGCGGAGACCGGCTACTATGTAAGGGGAAGCCGGCTTTACATATTTTTCAATATATTCATTCTTGTCGGCGTAGTTGTGTTGCTTTCGCAGATGATATGGCGCGTCAAATCAAAAGTGGTTCCGAAAAAGAGCGTGATTCGTATTTGCCCCGATCCGTTTTCGTTCTCGGGAATAATGTTCCTGTTCTCTGCCGTGGGTATCGCCGCTTCTTCTTTTATCAGAATTTATACGACCGATTCGGTTATAAAAAGTTTTGCAAACGGTGCTGTCGGAGTCACTCTGAAAAGCGTGTTTGCCGATTTTGATTTATGGATACTTCTTTCGGGATTGCTTGCAGCGGTTGTTCTGGTGGCTTTTGCGGTTGACCCGAGAAAGTGCGTGAACAGTACCTTTTTCAATGTGCTGACTCTTGCTCCCGTTCTGTATTATGCGCTTAGAACGCTTGATTTGTTTTCGGAAAAATCTTCAATTCTGTCCCGCGCATACGACAGTTTTACGATACTTGCGCTCGGTTTTATGACGCTTTTCTTTATGAGTTTTGCAAAAATGGTTGTCGGAATGCCGTCAAGAAGAACTCTTTGCGGCTTCGGTTCGGTTGCATTCTTCCTCGGACTTATCCGCATTGCGGAAACGGTTCTTTATTTCATCGGCTCAAATAAGTTCGGCGTTGACGTTGAACCCGCGACCGCAGTTTCCGATATAATTGTCAGTCTTTGCGTTTGCGTTTTTCTTCTGCGCCTGCACGCACTTCCGGAAACTCGCGAAAAGCCAATCGCGAACAATTTCGATAATGCATCAAAGTAAATAGAATCAATACAAAAAACGAGTTGCCCGCGGCAACCCGTTTTTTGTATATATACGGTTTTATCGGACCGAATCGGTTTTTTTCGCAACGTAATAGAATATTTTCATTGCGTCTTCAATGTCTATTTCTCCGTCATCGTTAGTGTCGCAACGGCGGCACTGTTCATCTGTCATCAATTCTTTTTTTGCAACGTGATAGAAAACTAACATGGCGTCAATTATATCTACCGTTCCGTCGCCGTCGGCATCTCCGCAAAGGTACGTTTCCTCTCCCGTATCTACGGTTGCAATATCTCCGATAATCAATGATGTTCCGAAGAACATATTCAATATTTGGGTAGGCGAAAGGCTTATTTCTTTTCCGTTAAGAATGAGTTTTACGTTATCGGAAAAACGGTAGCCGTCTTCAACCGCTTTCTCCGTCATTTTAAGAGAGAGATAATAAGTGTATATTGATTTTTCTTTGAATACCGTGGGTGATTCGGGCAGTAATGGATTGCTTGATATATCTTCCCCGTCGGATCTCATCCAACTTTCCTCTTCTATTGTAAATATATCCGCAAACTCTTCGGCGGGTCTTGCCGTAAATTCCGCTTCATCTCCTGCTTTATATGAAAGTCTCGCGCCGTCAATTTTTATTGTGTCTATCATTTTTACGGCAGGCGCGGTAAAACGGATAACTTTAACTTTTTCTTCTTTATTGAAGTCATTTATTCCGTCTTGCGACAGATCCCACGGAGAAAATGTTGCCTCTTCGGGATTCAGGGTGGTTCCGACGCGTATAAATTCGTAGCGGTTTGTAGCGTAATCGTCTACTTCCAAGGCTCCGCCCTCTCCTATGAGTGTTGCCGTTCCTCCGTAATAGTGAAGTATCGCACTGCATTCGCCGCTTGCGAAATTGTCAAAGTAAACGGCTTTTCCGTAAGATATATCCTCGCTCTTGCAAACGGCAGTCAGTTCGCCGCCCGTGATATAAATATCTCCGCCCTCGGTCTCGATCGCTCCCGAATTTTGGGCACGCTGTCCCGACGTGACGTTCATTTTTCCGCCGCACATACGAAGCACTCCGAATGCGCTCATTTTTATGGGTGCTCTGTTTTCGTTTCCGATAACCGTCAGTTCGCCGCCCTTCATATTAAGGTCTGAGGCGAAAATTCCGAGTGAACCATCTATGGGGTAAACATTGATTTTGCCGCTTTCAACCGTGACTTCCGCAAAGGCTGTTCCCGTGATTATTCCGAAGCCGCTGCCTGTTCCGCCCCAGCCGTTTTCCGCTATGCCGCCCGCATATATGTCAAGCGTGCCGTCGCCCGTAACGGTCATAGAGGACGCTTCCTCAAGCGCTATGCCGTAATATACGCCTTTGTCTTCGGAACTTATCTTGTTTGTACCTTTAAGAATAAGCGTTATGTCTCTGTTTGCTCTGATACCGAACGTTCTCGGCATGGTTTCGTGGACGTATTTGCCGAGATTTGCGTCATATTCCTGACTTGTCAGCAGAAAACTGCCGATTCCGCCGTTCAGACTGACATTTTCAAGTTCGAGAACATATTCGTTTCCGTTCTGCGTCAGCATTGCTGTACCGCCGCCGACATTCACGGTTTTTCCGAGATTTTGCGTTAAATCTATCTCTGCTCCGTCGTTGCCGAGTCTGACATAAGGCGCGGAATTTTTCTTCTCAAATTTGTAATAAGCAATCGCGACAAGGTCGTTTTTTATGTATACGGCAGAGCATTTTTTACCGTTCACCGTTACCGACAGGTCGGAATAGCCGCTGAAATACGCGCTTCCGTAGGGAAGACGTATCTCCAATCTCGCTTCAAACGGATATTCCTCGAATTGCAGATCACAGGTCGAAATGAAGAACGGCGTCGTATAAACCGTTACCGAGTATCCCTTTTCTTTCGTAAAGTCAAGGTATCTGCCGCCCGAAATATTGCAATCCGAATAGCCTATCTCGATATCGAAAGACGTTGCCGCCTTTGCGGGACGTTTGTATTCAAATCCCTCGCTCATGTCAGACCACGGGCTGACATTGCCTGTTTCATCGTCCGTTCCCAGTTCGACCTCGATGGCTCTGGCTTTGTAGTAATATGTACCCTCGCCCGAAGAGTTGAAAGTCGTCGTAATATCCGCAAGGTACGAATCCGAGTAGAATTCATCTATAAAATCGTCTTCCGTCGTTCCGTTATAATAAATACGGAATTCATAATTTACCGAATAGTACCAACTTGTCGCTTTTATCGGGCTGTGGTATTTGTCTCCCGCGCCGATACGGATCATCCCGGCATGTTCGGTTTCCCACCATGTGACGGGTTTTGTCAGCACTTCGTTGTCTTCCGCCATGAAAACAGTCGGCATAAGCGCTATTGTTGCGCAGACTGTCAAGAGCATTGCCAAAACCTTTTGCAAAAAATGTTTTCTGAACATTTCCTATTCTCCTTTTTATAAGTTTTTACACTTTTAATATATCATGAAAGACAAGAAACGGCAAATTATTTTCCAAATTGGCAATTGCCATATAGGAAAATGCTATCTTTTTTCACAAACATAGATTATAATTAACTTGAAAATATCTTAACGATATCTTTTATAAGGATGTGAAATGAATGAAGTTCAGCGAAAAATTGAATGAGTATATGGAAACCCTTGATTGCTCCGCAAAAGAGATTTGCGATGCGTCGGGGCTGTCCCCGGCAACATTGAGCCGTTACCGCAGCGGGGAGAGAACCCCCGATATAGGAACGGACTCTTTTGAAAAACTTTGTGTCGCCATTGCTGCAATTGCACAATACAGGCTTGCGGCTGATATAACGGAAGAAAGTGTTTCTTCCTCATTTCTCGGCTGTGAAGATATATGTACGGTTGATTTTGAGCGTATGCGTCTTAATCTCAACGCACTTATCGAGACTCTGAAAATAAGCGTTCCGTCGCTCTGTGCCTGCACCAATTATGACGCTTCCACCCTTTTCAGAATAAAAAACGGTTCACGCCGTCCGTCCGATCCCGAATCGTTTGTTTCCGATATATCGGGATTTGTTGCCCGTGAATATTCGTCGTCGGAAAAACTGTCGTCGCTTTCTTCTTTGCTGTCCTGCTCCGTTGCGGATATATCGGATCTCTCCGCAAGATGCGAAAAAGTTCGTGAATGGCTTATTGCGAATGATGGGGTTCATGTCGGTGAAATATCCCGTTTTCTTTCTGCTTTGGATGAGTTTGATTTGAATGAATACATAAAGGTCATACATTTCGATGAACTGAAAGTCCCCACCGTTCCGTTCAGTCTTCCCACAACAAAGGTTTACCGCGGACTGCGCAGAATGAAAGATGCGGATCTCGACTTTTTGAAAGCAACGGTCATTTCTCCGTCCATGCAAGATGTGACGATGTTCAGCGATATGCCGATGGAAGAAATGGCAAAGGATGAAGACTTTGCAAAAAAATGGATGTTCGGCATGGCGATGCTCCTTAAAAAAGGACTTCATCTGAATATGATACACGACGTTGACCGTCCGTTTTCGGAAATGATGCTCGGGCTTGAAAGCTATATCCCTATGTATATGACGGGGCAGATATCGCCCTATTATCTTAAAGGCGTAAGAAGTTCGGTATTTTTGCATTTACTGAAAACGTCCGGCGCGGCGGCTCTTTTCGGAACTGCCGTGGCGGGACACCATGTAAAGGGAGAATATCGCTTGACAAAGAGCAGGGAAGAGGTCACTTTTTATAATGAAATGTCCCGAGACCTGCTGAAAAAGGCGCTACCGCTTATGGATATTTACCGCAAAAGTTCATCAACTTCTTTTCGCGCATTTTTGAATGCGGATGCGGAAAAAGCGGGAAAAAGAAGAAATATTCTGTCTTCGCTTCCTCTTTATACCGCCGACAGAGAATTTTTGGAAAAGTTTCTGTCTTCCCGAAATGCGGAAAAAGACGAGACGGATAATATTTTGACAGCCGCCGCGGAACAGCGCGCCCGTGTTGAAAAAATTCTCGAAATCGGAGAGATTTCAGATGAGATATGCGAACTTTCGGAAGAGGCGTTCATGCAAAACCCGATGACGCTTTCCGCGTTCGATTCTTTTACGGAAAAAGAACTTGTTTATACTTATGAAGAGTATACCGAACATCTTGCAAGAACTCGGGAATTTGCAAAAACTCACCCCAACTATTCCGTCGTTTCATCCGACGCTTTCGCTTTCCGCAATCTTCGCATAAGCATAAACGAGGGGAATTGGGCGATGGTCTCAAAAGAAAAGTCTCCCGCAATACATTTTGTTATCCGTCACCCACGTTTGAGAACAGCCATAGAAAACTTCGTTCCGCCTATTGTCGAAACGTGAAAATAAGATATTTGAATGCAAAAACACGCGAGGTCTTGCGCCCCGCGTGTTTTGATTTTTTAAGTCAGTCTTTAATTATGAATTTGCTGATTTTTTGTCTTACCTCATCAACTTCGTTCGCGTCCGAAGAGTTTATGCGCAGTTCGAGCGGCTTGCTCAGATCGAGACTGAAAATCCCCATAATGGATTTTGCGTCGATAACGTATCTGTCCGCCGCAATGTCAATGTCGCAGTTCGCGGTTGTTACTGCGCTTACAAAGTCCTTGACGTCGTTGACTGACGCAAGCAGAATTCTTTCGGTTGTCATTTCTCATTCTCCCTCATTCTCATAGTTATTTCCTGCGGTGTCGGCATAACGCGCAACGCGCCTTTGCGCTCCGTTACTATACCCGCCGCCGTGTTTGCATAAGTCAGCATTTGATAAAGTTCATCTTCGGAAAAAGCACGAAGTCCGTGTTCGAGCACTTTTGTAAGTACCGCGCCGCAGAAAGTGTCTCCCGCACCCGTTGTTTCTATTGTTTTTGCCTTTGCAATGGGCGCGTATGCGCAAGCGTTTCCCGAATAGGCACGGCTGCCGTCTTTTCCGAGCGATACGAGCAGCAGTTTAATATTCGGATATTCGTTTTTGAGTATCTGCGCCGCTTTTTCGAGGTCGTTTTCGTTCGTGAACCACGCGATTTCGTTGTCCGAAATTTTGAGTATGTCGCATTGTGAAATGCCGTAAGCGATTTTCTCTTTTGCCGTTTCGAGGTCTTTCCACAGCGGGGGACGCAGATTCGGGTCAAAAGATATTATTGCGTTACAGCGTTTTGCCGTCGCCACCGCTTTTTTTGTCGCCGCCTCGCACACGATGTGCGTCATCGAAAGCGAACCGAAATGAAATATCGTGCAGTCTTCTATCGGTTTTTCGTTTACGTCCGCTTCCGAAAGCATCATGTCCGCCCCGGGATTTCTGTAAAACGAAAACTCCCGGTCACCGCCGTCGAGCGTTTTGACGAACGCCAGCGTTGTATTGACTTCGTCGTCCGTTACAAGTCCCTCGGTGTTTATTCCGACTTCTTCGACAGCCGCTTTCAGTTGTCTGCCGAAAATGTCATTGCCCACTTTGCCGATAAACGCCGTCTTTTTTCCTTGTCTGCTCATCATCGAAAGCACGTTGCACGGCGCACCTCCGGGGTTCGCTTCCATAAGAGGGTTTCCCTGTGAACTTGTACCGTTTTCCGTGAAATCTATGAGCAGTTCGCCGAGCGCACAGATGTCAAATCTTTTCATGATTATTCCTCCGTTTCGCAGGGAATGAATATTTCCGCATTGCCGATTATTTTATCGGAAAGTCCGTATACGGTGTTCGTTATGACGTACTCGCCGCCGTTGACAAAAACTTCTATCATATTTTCATCAATGAATATTTCAAGTTCGGCAGCTGCCGGAAGCTCGGGCGTCTCAAACCGTGTTTCGAGTTCCGCATTCTTTCCGATAACGGCGCTTCTGTCCGCCGTCAGTCGGAGGTCTTTCATCTCCAACTCATATCCGCCGACAGAGAGTCTTTCTCCGTCATTAAGCGTCGCTTTGAGCATATATTCGCCTTTGGGCTCAGAGACCTTTTTCGTAAAAAGATTTCTGACGTCGGGGTGCGGGGTGAAGCAGATATGCCCGTTTTTGATTTCGCAGACACGCGGAGTGCAGAACATTCCGATTGTTCCGTTTTTTGCGGGTTCGGGCATACGGAGCCACGCAATAACGGTTCTTCTTCCGTCACGGTCAACCGTGCTTTGCGGGGCGTAAAGGTCTTTGCCGAGATCCAGCAACGCGAAATTTCCGTCCGTATTCATCGAACAGGTCTTTTCGTCAAACGTCACTTTTCCGCAGAACGCCTGATTGCCGAGTTCCGTTCCCATGGGGGAGAAAATCAGAACATATTCGTCTCCGACTTTGAACAGGTCTGGACATTCCCACATCCAGCCGAGGCCGTCTGTTGAAGCGTAATTGACAAACTCCCAATCAAGCAGATCTTTGCTTCTGTAAAAAAGCAGTCTGCCTTTTCCGTGCGCCGTACTGCCGAGAACCGCATAGTAATTCCCGTCGTCGCCTTTCCAGATTTTTGGGTCTCTTGTGTGGTTTCTGTCCCCGATATTCGGGTCGGACAGGGGAGGTATTACCGTTTTCTTGCCGTTGAAGTTGTCAAACGTGTAACCGTCTTCCGATGAGATGTGAAGCTGCGCCGCCGTGAACTTGTCGTCAATGCAGCAGTTTGTGTTTTCGGGGTCGGGAGTGTCATATCGTACTCCCGTATAAAGTATGTGCATCTTACCGTCTTTTTCAACGGCGCTTCCCGAAAAACATCCGTCGCAGTCGTCTGTCTTTGTCGGAAACAGCGCAATGTCGAGATGTTTCCAATCGGTCAGATTGCGGCTTACGGCGTGTCCCCAATGCATTCTGCCCCAGCGCGGCGCATACGGGAAATGCTGATAGAACAAGTGGTATTCGCCTTTGTAATATATGAACCCGTTCGGGTCGTTTATCCAACCTCTAGGAGGTCTCAGATGTATTTCCCGCATTTTAACGCCTCCTTATCAAACAAGACAGATTTCGGATTCTTTGTCAAAGAAATGTATCTTTGAGGGCATGAAGACAAATTCTATCTTATCTCCGATTCCGCTGATTTCATATTTGGAAACTCTTGCTATCGTCTGAGCTCCGCCGAAAGTGAAGTACAGATTGTTTTCAGTTCCCATTATTTCGGTGTTTTCCACAACCGCACTCTGTTTTGAAGAACCGAACACATCGAGGTTCTGTGCGTCGAGTTTGATGTCTTCGCCTCTGATTCCGAGAATGAGACCGTCCTTTTTACCGTTGAGTTTTTCGATGATGTTTTCGGGCAGTTCTATTCTGTTGCCGTCCGCAAAAACAACCGTGTTGCCGTCAATCGTAACGTCAAAGAAGTTCATCTGCGGCGAGCCGATAAAGCCCGCAACAAATTTATTGACGGGGTGGTCGTAAAGTTCCATCGGCTTGCCCACCTGCTGAACAAAACCGTCTTTCATGATAACTATTCTGTCCGCCATGGTCATCGCTTCCACCTGGTCGTGAGTGACATATATGGTCGTGCTTCCTATTTGACGGTGAAGTTTGCTTATCTCGTTTCTCATACTGACGCGGAGTTTTGTGTCAAGGTTCGAAAGGGGTTCGTCCATAAGGAATACTTTGGAGTCTTTTACTATTGCTCTGCCGAGCGCAACTCTCTGTCTCTGACCTCCCGAAAGGTTCTTCGGCTTTCTGTTTCTGTATTCTTCAAGCCCGAGAATGTCTATCGCCCACTCGGTCTTTTTCTTTATCTCGTCTTTCGGTACTTTCATGTTCTTCAAACCGTAAGAAATATTCTTTTCAACGGTCATGTGCGGATAAAGCGCGTAGTTCTGGAATACCATGGATATTCCTCTGTCGCGGGGGAGAACATCGTTCATTTTCTTTCCGTCTATGAACAGTTCGCCGCTTGTTATGTCTTCAAAGCCCGCTATCATGCGCAGCGTCGTCGATTTTCCGCAGCCGGACGGACCTACGAACGCGATAAATTCTTTTTCGTTTATTTCAAGGTTGAAATCCGTGACCGAATTTTTTTCTGCGCCGGGGTATTTTTTGCAAAGTCCTTTAAGTTGAATGTAACTCATTTTTTAACCCTCCTTGGAACCTGTTGAAACGACGCCTTCAACGATATGTTTCGAGAAGAACGCATAGATTATTATTACGGGAATTGTTATCAGGGTGATCGCCGCAAGCGTCTGACCCATGGTCGTGTTTTCGTTTGCGGTTATGGCGTTAAGTCCTATCTGCGCCGTGAGCAGATCGCTTGAAGTGAACGTCAGGGACGGCCAGAGATAGTCGTTCCAAACATTCAGGAACGTGAAAACGCTGACTGTTGCCACAACGGTTTTGGACATCGGAAGTACCATTGTGAAGAAATATTTGATGGGACCGCATCTGTCAAGCTGTGCCGCTTCGTATATATCGTCCGGCAGGCTGACAAACACCTGTCTGAAAAGAAAGATATTGAACGGATTGACTATCATCGGAAGAACGTAACCGATTATAGTGTTCAGAAGTCCCATTTTCGCTATCGTCAGGAAATTTATCGTGATAATCGTTTCCGTCGGAATTATCATCAGCATCATGATTATCAGCAGCCATTTGTCCGAAAACGGGAACTTTATCTTTGCAAGCGCGTATCCCGCAAGACCGTTGACGATTATTCCGAGAACGATGAGAACCGCCGCATAAAGAAGCGTGTTGCCCATGTATTTGAGGAAGTCCGTGTTTGTGATTACCGAAACATAGTTATCGAAAAATCCGTTGCCCGGTGTCGGCGGCAGGAATGCCTGAAACGAGTTCATGTCCGCCGTTATCGCGTTGTCGGGCTTGAAAGAGTTCGCTATCATCCAAACAACCGGGAACAGGAACAACAGCGAAAGCAGTATCATAACAACGACAAGGACTATTCCGAAAACCTTAGTTTTTCTTTTTCTTCTCATGTTTTGCCTCCCTGTCTTTTGTCAACGCATTTTGTATAAGCGTGATAATGATAACGAATATAACAAAGATTACCGCCATTGCCGACGCAAGACCTATTTCCCAGTTTACCGTGCCCGTCTCATATATGTCGTAGACGAGTGTGTAAGTTGAGTTGGAAGGACCGCCGCCCGTCATTATCATCGGCTGAACTATCATTCTGAATGCGCCTATCGTAACCGTTACAAAAACGAATATGCACAGCGGTTTAAGTTCGGGGAGCGTAATATCCTTGAATTTTTTCCACCCGCTTGCGTGATCCATTTCCGCCGCTTCGTAAAGCGCGGGATTTATCGCCTGCAAACCGCCGAGGAAGATTATCATCTGATAACCCATGCCTTGCCATGCGCTCATTATCGCTATCGAGGGCAGCGCCTGATTTGCGCTGTGAATGAACGGCTGCGGGTTGAAGCCCATGTTTGTGAGCAGAGTGTTGAGTATGCCCTCGGGACTGTAAATCTGCATCCACAGAGTGGAAACAACCGCAAGCGACATAACAACGGGAATGAAAAATGCTACTTTGAAATACTTTTTGCAATATGTTACTTTGTTTATCAGAAGCGCAAGTCCGAGCGCACCCAGACATTGCAGGGGAACGATGATGACAACGAATTTGACCGTATTCAGAAACGAAGTTACAAAAAGGTCGTCGCCGAAGAGTTTTGCAAAGTTTTCAAGCCCCACAAAATGCGTTGTGTTCGGGCTCAATGCAAAATAGTCGGTAAAGCTGTAAATAAACGTCAGCACCATAGGCAGAAACAGGAAAAGCGTCAACAGTACAAGCGCGGGACCGAAAAACGCCATTCCCATGATAGAATCCGATCGCCGTTTAAGCGAAACGGAGCGGCTTTTACTACTCATTTTCTGGTATACCTTTCAAGCTTGTCGCTTATCCTTTCCTCTGCTTTCGAAAGTTGTTCTTTTGCGTCCATTCCGCTTATCGCAACATTTTCAAGCGTTTGCTGGAACGAAGAACTGAGCTGCGGATATGCGGGTGTTTTCGGTCTGGGGTGCCCGTAATCCCTGAGTTGTTCATAAAGCGCTTTGTAGTTCTCGTCCTCGGTAAACGTTGATATCTGCTCATAAGCCGCATAAGTGGACGGCATTGATTTAATGTTTTCGTAAAGGGTAATGCTGCTTTCGACGCCGCTCATCCATTTGACGAGTTCTGTCGCCGCTTCCACATTGTCGCATTCGGAAGAAACCGCATAAGCCCATGAACCGGTCGGCGTATAACGTTCGCCGTTCCAGTTGTCTCCGACTATATACGGCGCAACGCCGAGCTCGATGTCGGGATAACTTGTATATATCGTGTTAACTTCCCATGCACCGTCAAACTTGAATGCGGCGCGTCCGCTTTCGAACAGGTTCGAAATGGGAACGGAAGACATATATCCCTTTTCGTTGAGCGTTTTGAAATAGTTGAGAGTTTCGGCGTTCGTGTCCGAATCAAAAATATCTTTTGTTGTCAGCCCGTTTTCGCTTACAAAATCACCGCCGTTCGACCAGATAAACGGTGCATAATAATATATCGTCGCTTCGCCTACGGGGAACGTCATATCAAGCGCATATCCGTTTTTCTCCGCCATTATGGGCTTGAGTTTTTCGAGGATGTCGAGAAACTCGGAGAAAGTCCACGGATTGTCGGAAGAGGGAACTTCTATGCCCGCTTCACGCAGGATCTGTTTGTTGTAATAAAGTCCCACGCTTGATTCCATCGCGCCGAGCGCATAAAGTTTGTTGTCTATCGTACCCTGCGTCAGAATGGAGTTAAGATAAACGCTTCGTTCCTCGTCCGTCAGCGGCGCCAACGGTTGAATTATGCCGTTTGCCGCATAAGCCGCAATGTTGGGACCGTCCACCGTCAGAACATCGGGCAGATTTCCCGAAAGGACGGAAGCATTTACTTTGTCTGAATATCCTCCGCCGCTGTCGTTACGCGGAATGAACTCGACGTCCGCAAAATACTTGCCGTTGAAATGCTCGTTGAAACTCTGTACCGATTTCAGGTAAGCCTGTCCCTCGGGAGTTTCTTCGATGATGTGAACCCAAATGCTCAGATACGTTTCGCCCTCGTCGTAACCGTCAACGTCTCCCGGTTTCACGTTTTTACCGCAACCGAAAAGAGCCGTCAGACAAAATACCGAGACAAGCAAAAGGCTCAGATACTTTTTCATTGCAACCACCTCTTCTGCTGTTTTTTAGTACGGAAAAAGCATTTTGAATTTTTTCTCCGTATCTGTTATCAATTTGCGTAACCGGTAAAGTAACCGGTTACTTTACGATTGTATAATACAATATTTCCGTGCAAATGTCAAGGGGTGTCGTGCGGATTTATAGAAACTCACAATAAACGCCTCCTGTGTTTGTGAAAGTTTTACAAAACCGGTTAAGTTACCGGTTACATATTGCATTTTGGGGGATTTTGTATTATAATGGTAAGAAAGGAAGTGACACGATGAAAAAAGAAAAGAAAGTCACGTTTGCGGACATTGCCGCATTTACGGGCTTTTCAAAGACCACGGTGTCGAGATATTTCAACGACCCCGATTCTCTTACGGAGGAGAATCAGGCAAAGATTGCCGACGCTCTTGAAAAACTGAATTACAAAGAAAACAAACTCGCAAAAGTTTTGGCGAACGGAAAAACCGAAATAGTCGGTGTTATTATTCCCAATCTTTATATGCATTATTATTCCGACATTCTCGGCAGACTTATAGGCACTTATGAGAAGTTCGGTTACAAGTTCATCGTATTTTCGGGCAATGACGACCCCGAAGCCGAAAAAAACTATATAACCGAGTTACTTTCCTATAATATAGAGGGGCTTATCGTTCTGAGCCATACCATACCGTCCGAGCAGCTTTGCAAACTTGATATTCCGCTTGTGACGATTGAGAGGGAGGACCGATACGTTTTCAGTGTCAATACCGACAATTATATGGGCGGAGTTCAGGCGGCAAGTTTGCTTGTAAAGAGCGGCTGTGATATCGTAATACACTTTAATTCAGAAATAACGGAGGACGTTCCCGCCTACGGCAGAATAAAAGGTTTTAAGGAATTTTGCGAAAGCAACGGGATAGATCATCGCGTAGTTCTCAAGGATGCAGGTAATACATTTGAAGAGAACAGCGCCGTTATACAGTCTTTTTTCGATGACATTGAAAAGCAATATCCCGACAAAAAAATCGGCGTGTTTATGTCAAACGACACCCACGCTAATATACTTTTGAATATAATTTTCCGTAAATACGGCAAACTGCCGTCCCGTTTCTGCATTATCGGTTTTGACGACTCTCCTGTTTCCCGCGAAGCGATAATTCCGTTAAGTACGATAGGGCAGCAGGTCGATGTTATGGCATCCTCCGCCATGGAACTTCTGCTTATGCAGATAAACGAGCGCCGTAAGCGCGTGCCCGAAAAACTCACTCCCGTGCACAGAATAATAACGCCGGTTCTCGTCAAACGTGAAACCGCGTATCCCGACAGGGCAAATAATAAATAAACGAAGAGGGGATGTAAAAAAGGCTGAAAATAAAAAAAGAGCAATAATCTAAAAGATAAACAAAACGACTCGAAACAACGATTTTTGTTTTTTAATAAAACAAAGGTTTAATACGCATTTTTTGCTGCGGACAAATCTCACCTCTCGATGAATAAATATACTCCTTTCCATTCTGAACCTTTTTTCTGTCTCCAAAGGGGCTGTAAAAACGTGCGTTTTTTACATCGCCTTTCTACTATAAAAGAAATTTATAAAATGAGAAATCATCTGCTAAAAAAGTGGCACAAAAAGTGCCACAAATCAGTGCGAAACAGGGGTACATTTGCTGCTCTGTGATGCACACGAAGAAAAGAAAAAATCCCATAACCACAAGTTTTTCTTGCAGTTATGGGATTTTTGCTTTGGTGACTCGTACGGGAATCGAACCCGTGTTACCGCCGTGAAAGGGCGGTGTCTTAGCCTCTTGACCAACGAGCCGTATTGTGGTAGCGGAAGTCGGATTTGAACCAACGACCATTCGGGTATGAACCGAGCGCTCTAGCCAGCTGAGCTATTCCGCCATGTTGACTTCCGTTCCGAAAGCCTTTATATTATACACGATACGAAGCGTTTTGTCAATACATTTAATTGAAACAAAATTGCGAACTGGGAAGTTTTTTTGAGGAAAGATTTTTTTGTCTAAGTCCTTGACAAATCTCATCGAATGTTGTATAATATATTGCACACGCCGGCTCCGCATATACGGAAATGTTGTGAAGA
>JABLTO010149065.1_pt1 | contig 32824 bp, 27 predicted proteins | sample 7160091 | NCBI WGS metagenome assembly JABLTO01 (sample SAMN14651225, study PRJNA627086) | human gut metagenome | isolation source: feces | host: Homo sapiens
TGACCCCCACCGGTGCGGCCATTGCGGCGGCGGTGCGCACCAGCGAGGCCCTGCCCTCTGCCTTCACCGTGGAAAAAATCGGTCTGGGCGCGGGCAAGCGTGAGCAGGAGCTGCCCGGCTTCGTGCGTGCCATGCTTATCTGCCCGACCAGTGGCTTCCATACTGCACAGGATACCATCTGCAAGCTGGAAACAAACCTTGATGACTGCACCGGCGAGGCTTTGGGCTACGTGATGGAGCGCCTGCTGGCCGCCGGTGCGCGGGACGTCTACTACACACCTATCCAGATGAAAAAGAACCGTCCTGCGTTCCTTTTGTCGGTGCTCTGCCTGCAGGAGGACATTCCCGCGATGGAGCAGATTATCTTTGCGGAGACCACCACCATCGGCATCCGCCGCACAGAGATGGCGCGCAGCATCCTGACCCGCCGCCTGCGCACCGTGCAGACTCCGCTGGGCTGCGCACAGGTCAAGGAGTGCGCGTTGCCCTGTGAGGATAGCGGGACACCCGAAACGCGCTGCTACCCCGAGTATGAGAGCCTGCGGGAGCTCTGCCTCACCAACGGCTGCAGCTATCAGGATGCACTGCGCACCGTATTGAAAGAACTGGAAAAATAAAAGAGGATACAAGGAGAAAAACACTATGCATATGGCAGATGCTCTGCTTGCCCCCGGCGTGGCCGGTATTATGTACGCCTGCTCCACTGCGGCGGCCGGGCACTCGATTCATAAGCTCGACAAGGACAAGGAGGACCAGCTCGTTCCGGTTATGGGCGTGATGGGTGCCTTTGTCTTTGCTGCGCAGATGATTAACTTTACCATCCCCGGCACTGGCTCTTCCGGCCATCTGTGCGGCGGTATGCTGCTCACGGCGGTGGTCGGCCCTTACGCGGCCTTCCTGACGATGATTGGTGTGTTGCTTATCCAATGCCTGCTCTTTGCGGACGGCGGCCTGATGGCGCTGGGCGCAAACGTCTGGAATATGGCGTTCTACGGTTGTTTTGTCGGCGCACTGATTTGGCGTGCCTTTATGCGCAAGGGTATCACGCGCAAAAAAATCATTGCCGCCTCCCTGCTGGGCTGCGTTCTGACACTCCAGCTGGGCGCATTCTCGGTCACGCTGGAGACACTGGCCTCCGGCATTACCGAGCTGCCTTTCACGGCATTTCTGGCGGTGATGCAGCCCATCCATCTGGCCATCGGCCTTGTGGAGGGCGCTGTCACCGCGGCGGTGCTCGTCTTTCTGCAGGAGGCCCGCCCTTCCCTGCTGTGGCAGGCGGAATCCGCCGACAGCCAGAAGCAGCCCATGACACTGCGCGGCGTGCTGGGCGTTATGGCGGTGCTGGCGGCTGTCACGGCGGGGTTGCTCTCGCTGTTTGCGTCGGCCTTTCCGGATGGTCTGGAATGGTCGCTGCAGCGCCTGACCGGTAGCACAGAGTTGGAAGCCACCGGCTCTGTGCAGGCGTTCTTTGCCCGCATCCAGTCCCTGACGGCGCTGCTGCCGGACTATAACCTTGCCGGGTCGGAAAGCGCCGCGGGCGGCAGTGCGGCAGGGCTTATCGGCGCCGCCGTTGTGCTGGCAGCGGTTGTGCTGCTGGGCAAAATCTTCAAGAAGGCGGCGCACCGGAATGGATCGACTGCACCACGCCATTAAGGATGTACACCGGCTGGACGATCTGGCTGCCCGCGATACGCCGCTGAACCGTCTGCCGCCGCTGGCTAAGCTGGTAAGTGTACTGGTCTATCTTATTTTTACACTTTCATTCCCCAAATATGCCCTGACCGGCCTTCTGGGCATGGGGCTGTACCCGATACTGCTCTGCGCACTGGCAGATTTGACCCTTTGGGATACGCTCTGCCGCGGGCGCAGTGTGGCGCTGCTGCTGGCAGCGGTGGGCCTCTGCAATCTGTTTTTTGACCGCGCACCGGTGCTGGATTTGGGGCTTGTGGTGCTCTCCGGCGGTTGGGTGTCACTGCTGACGCTGCTTATCAAGGGGATGTTCAGCTTTCTGGCGGTCTATCTGTTGATTGCCACCACCGGCATCGAGGCTGTCTGCACGGCGCTGCGCCAACTGCACGTTCCCCGGGTGCTGGTGACGACGATTCTTCTGACCTACCGCTACATTGTCCTGCTTCTGCAGGAGGCAAACCGCATTTCCACGGCCTACGCCCTGCGTGCGCCGGGTCAGAAGGGCATCCACTTCCGGGCATGGGGCTCGCTGCTGGGGCAGCTGCTTCTGCGCAGTATGGACCGCGCCCAGCTTGTGTACGAGAGTATGCTGCTGCGCGGCTACCACTGCGGCAGCAATGCCTCTGCGCCGAACACACACGCCCGCACCGGCGGTGTGCTTTTTGCCGCCGTTACGGTGGTGTACTGCCTTGTTTTCCGCTGCATCCCGGTGTTTGAGCTAATTGGGAATCTATTTTGAGGAGCGTTGCCAATGGACCCGATTTTAGATGTACAGGGCCTCTCCTTCCGCTATGAGGGCGGACATGAGGGGGCTGTGCTGGATGGCCTTTCCTTCACGTTGGAGCGCGGAGAGCGCGTTGGCCTTGTGGGCTGCAACGGTGTGGGCAAGTCCACGCTGCTCAAGCTGCTGGTCGGCATTCTGCCTATGCAGCAGGGCACGCTGACCGTCGGCGGCCTTGCGATGAACCGCAAAAATCTGCCGGAGCTGCGCCGTAAGGTCGGCTATGTCTTTCAGGATTCCGACAGCCAGCTCTTTATGCCCACCGTGCAGGCCGATGTAGCCTTTGCCGCCGAAAACTACGGCTACCCGCCGCAGGAGGTTGCCGACCGCACCCGCCGCGCCCTTGCCCGGGTGCAGCTTGAGAGCTGCGCCGACCGGCCTGTCTACCGGCTGTCCGGCGGGCAGAAGAAGCTGGCGTCCATCGCGGGCATCCTGACGCTGGACCCGGAACTGATTCTGATGGATGAGCCCTCCGCCGCGCTGGACCCCCGCAACCGCCGCGGGCTGATTCAGATTTTGAATGACCTGCCCTGCGCCAAGCTGATTGCCTCCCACGATCTGGATTTCATCTACGATACCTGTGACCGCGTGCTGCTTTTGCACCACGGACGTCTTGCCGCCGACGGCAGCGCCCGCGAGCTGTTGCGCAACGCTGCCCTGCTGGAGCAGTGCGAGCTGGAGCTGCCACTGCGGTTTCAGCAGGCCCCCTGAGGGCCGGATGCACACCGCGCCCCCATAAACCTGTTATTTTTATTTGAATAAAGAGGTTCCTACTATGGAAAAATCCAAGGTCTATTTTACCAACGAGCTTACCCCGGAGGCGGTTGTAAAGATGTACCATCAGCTGGGTGTGGAGCTGCCCGGCAAGGTGGCTGTCAAGGTGCACAGCGGTGAGGACGGCAACCAGAACTATCTGCACCCGGAGTTTATGAAGCCGGTCATCGACGCCGTGCACGGCACCGTGGTTGAATGTAACACGGCCTACGGCGGCGCCCGCAACGAGACGCCCAAGCACATTGAGCTGATGAAAAAGCATCATTGGAGCGACTTTTTCGATGTTTACATCATGGACGCCGAGGGCCCGGACGTGGCATGGCCCGTGGAGAACGGCAAGGTTCTGAAGGAGAACTATCTAGGCAAGGACATTGAAAACTACGATAGTATGCTGGTGCTCATCCACTTCAAGGGTCACCCGATGGGCGGCTACGGCGGCGCACTGAAGCAGCTCTCCATCGGCTGCGCGTCCAGCGCCGGTAAGGCGTGGATTCACAGCGGCGGTCAGACCACCGACCAGTACACCCTATGGGAGCACTGCGCCGAGCAGGATACCTTCCTGGAGGCGATGGCCGACGCCGCTTCCACTGTTACGAAGCACTTTGCCGGCAAGATTGCCTATGTGGCCGTTATGAAGAATCTATCTGTGGACTGCGACTGCTGTGCCGTGGCTGAGGACCCCTGCATGAACGATGTGGGTATCCTGTCCAGCCTTGACCCTGTCGCACTCGACCGCGCCTGCATCGACCTTGTGCGTAACAGCAATGACCCCGGCCGTGACCACTTTATGGAGCGCGTTAACAGCCGCCACGGCACTCATACCATCGACGCCGCCGAGGCACTGGGCATCGGCACGCAGGATTATGAGCTGGTGCGCGTCTGATTCAAATTAAGTCTTGACTTAAACTACGCTTTAAGTTGTAGAATATAAGACAAGGGCGGGCACCAGCCCGCCCTTGTTCTGATTCTGAACGGAGGTAGTTCCCATGAAGTACGAAACCAAGGAAGCATTTGAAAAGGCTAATATGTTCGGCCAGGGTGCGCCCAACACGGCCTACGCCCAGTATTTTATCGGCGATTCCTTCCTGAATCCGCTGACAAACCCGCAGTGCGGTCTGTTTGCCGCCAACGTCACCTTTGCGCCGAAGTTCGCAGAATTGAACGATGATGTGTTGTTTGGTCAGGCGTGGAGCCGTGAGGACAAGCTCTCTCTGCGGGACCGTTCCCTTGTCACGGTGGTGGCGCTGATGGCGCAGGGCCTGACCGATGAGAGCTTCCGCTATCACCTGATGAGTGCAAAGAAGAACGGCATCACCAAGGACGAGATTGCCGAGATTGTGACCCACGCCGCCTTCTACTGCGGCTGGCCCAAGGCATGGGCCGTTTTCCGCATGGCCAAGGAAATCTGGAACGAGGAGTAAGCATAGCCCCTCTCCCCCGCCCACGGTCGCATCAATACCAAAACCCCTGCCGTTAAGCGGCAGGGGTTTTGTGAAATATGAGGAATGCCTTTACAGGCAATGGGATAATGGCTCAGCTGTCTTTTTCGTCCGCGTTGGCGGGCTTGCTCCATTCGGTATAGGAAGGCACCTTGGGGAAACGCTTGAGCTCTTTTTTGATTTTGCGAATCATCACGCTATAGGGGTTCAGCACGCCGGTCAGGTACAGCACGGCGGCAAAGATGACAAACACACTTGCAATCAGCAGGTAGCTGCGCTCCTTCATATTGACCGCAACAAGGAACATAGCCATAGCGCCCAGCACCAGCATCTCTGCCGGGTGGTTGCCCTTCTGGCGCTGCTCCTTGGGCAGGCCGCGGATGTCCTGCAGATACATCAGCCAGTTCATATGCTCCTCGCTGATGTGCAGCTCTTCCTTGTATTTTTCCAGGCTGGTGCGAACCGTGCGGTCGGCATTTTTATAGGTGTCACTCTCGTGATATTCCTTTGCCTGCAGCTTTTCTGCCATCGTGTATCATCCTTCCTTCTGGTTTGCGCGGGCGGGCATCTGCAAAAGCACCAGAGCCGCCAGCTCGCACACAATACCGGCTATACCGAACCCATCCATGGTCTGGTTGAACAGCACATAGCCGAACAGTGCAGCCGCAACCGGCTCAAAGGTGGCGGCAATAGACGCCTTGCTCGCGGGAATCGTTTTCAGCGCGGTATTGTACAGCCACTGCGCAACAAGGGAGCATACAATGCCCAGCAGCACGTTGGCCACCAGCGCCTTGGGGGTCAGCACGATCTGTACCGCCCCGGGCAGTTCTCCTGTGCAGGCGCAGAACACAAAGCTGGCCGCGGCGCTGAACAGGAAGGCATAGACAAGATTTGTCATCGCGCTGTATTTTTTGAGCTTTGTTGCCAGCAGAATGTTCTGTACCGCGTAGCAGACCGCAGAGGCAAGACCGAAGCCGACACCGGCTAAGTCCATCGTAATGCCGCCTGCCACGCCGCTGACAAGGGCACAGCCCAGCAGGCTGAGTACAAGACACAGCCCCTTGCGGGCCGTAAAGTGCTCCCCCAGAAACACCACGCTGAACACCATAACAAGGGACGGCATCAGGTAGATGAGCACGGCCGCTGTGCCCATACCCACACGCTGAATTGCGTAGGTATAGAACAGGCCGAACGCAAACAGCCCCAGCGCACCGCTGATGGCAAACCAGCCCAAATCCCGCCGGTCAATTTTGAAATCCTGCGGGCTTTTTACGGCCAGCAGCACGGCGGAGATAACCGCCACGGAGCACATACGAACCAGTGTTATCTGGCTTCCGTTAAAGCCAAGGTCGGTCAGAATATTTACAAATATACCGTTTGCGCCCCAGCACGCGGCAGCCAGCAAAACCATAAGCACCGCGGCGGTTTCCTTCTGCTTCATTCGTTTCCCTCTTGTGTCAGCGTTCAGCCCAGATCCTCACCATTCGAGGCTGTGACCTTCTGGTACCAGTAGTAGCTGTCCTTCTTGCTGCGCTTGCCCGTGCCGTTGAAATTGTTATCATAATCGACATAAATAAAGCCGTAGCGCTTTTCAATCTCACTGGAGGAGCAGGAAATAATGTCGATGGGGCCCCACGGATAGTAGCCGCGCAGATCAACACCGTCCTTGACGGCCTCCTTCATCTGCTCGATATGAGCGCGCAGATAGTCGATGCGGTACGTATCGTGGATGGAACCATCAGCCTCGACCTTGTCATAGGCGCCAAGACCGTTCTCGGTGATGTACAGCGGCTTCTGGTAGCGGTCCCAGTACTCGTTCAGGGCAATGCGCAGGCCCACCGGGTCGATGCTCCAGCCCCAATCGCTGGCCGGAATATCCGGGTTTGGCACCTGGCCGAGCTCGGTGTGCAGATAGGGCTCCTCGCCGGACAGGCGGGTGTAGTAATAGCTCAGCGAGACGAAATCCACCGTGCCCTCCTTCAGGGCCTCCTCGTCACCGGGGTAGAACTCGATGTGGATGTTGTGCTCATCGTAGTAGCGCAGGGCGTAGCCGGGATAGTAGCCGCGCACCATAATGTCACCGTAGAGGTATTCCATCTGGTTGTGCTTCATATTCCAGAGCACATCCTCGGGGCGGTGGCTGATGGGATAGGTCAGGTTGGAGCAGAACATCATACCAATCTGGTTATCAGGGTCGATTTCATGTGCAATCTTGGTAGCCTTGGCGCAGGCAACCATCTCATTGTGCACGCCCTGATACTTGGCCTCCAGCAGGTTGTCCACCTTATCACTGGCGATGCCGAGGTGGTTGAAGCTCTCATGGACAATCAGGTTAATCTGGTTGACGATAATCCACTTGTGTACCTTGCCCTTGTAGCGCTTGAACAGCGTCTCGCAGTATTTGACGAAGAAGTCCACCAGCTCGCGGCTGGCCCAGCCGTTGTACTTCAGCGCCAGATTCAGCGGCATTTCGTAATGGCTGATTTATAAATGTCTTCTTTTTGTGGGCACGTAAGCGGCTACATTAGCGGCATTATTCCAGCCGTTCGGCGTAGGCGGACCATGCGTAGCTGAGGCAGTAGGCGGTGTAGCTGCCGTCCGGCACCTGCAGGCGGAGGGCGGCGGGGGCACCGGCCAACAAATTCTGCCCTACAGCCAATCGGGCAGGGTCAGGCTGGGTCAGTGTGACAGTGCGCAAGGCCGGGCAGGATGTGAACAGGGTATCCGGCAAGGCGGTAATGTTTTGCTGTATCGTCAATTTCTCCAGTTTATCACACCCGGTAAGCGTGTCCGCGGTCAGGGCCGTTACCGGCGTGCCGTCCACCTCTGCGGGGATGGTCAGGCTGCTGCGGGTGCGGCCCTGCTCATTCACAGTCAGAACGCCGTTTTGCATTGTAAAATACGCTGCATCGCTGTTATCCGCGGCTTCTGTGTCTGCCTGCACCGCGCTGGCGGGCATAGCTGGCAAGGCGATCTCGGTGGCGGAGATATCCCCCAGCATGGCTTTGATATCCCGGATGAGTTGCCGGGTAAAGACGGTTTTACCGCTGGCGTTCAGATGGAAATTTGTATCATAGAACCACCCGGAATCCAGCACACAGGCGTGGGGATTTCCCGCCAATGGGGCGGTGAGCTGCGATTGCAGATACGCGGCGTAGCCGTCAATATCGGCACCGCTTTCCACAGCAGCTGCGTTCATGGGCGGGAAATAGTAGTATACCGTTGCGCCGACAGTCTCCGCGTGGGCGGCGTAGTCATTGAGGGCGGCACAGAAATCCGCGCTGAGCATGGCGGTGTCAAACCGCACCGGCATTGTCGGGTCGTAGCCGTCCGGCAAAATATTGGCGCTGCAAAGCGGATTTATCACGTCTCCCGCCGCATTGAAACTATCGCGTCGGTAAACATCCTCCGGATTCGGCGCGCCGATGAGGAAATACCGGAATTTAGCTGCCGCAAAACGCGGGAAGGCCCCCAGCGTCGGGCCGAAATCCCTGGCATGCAGGCAAGCGAGAGCTGCAAAGTCACCATCCACCGCCTGCCAGAGCGTTTCTGTTCCGATTGCATCAGAAAGTGCCTGACTCTGCTGCTCCGGCATAACGATGACGATATCCCCGGGTCGCAGCTCGTCTATGGATAAATCAAGCATCACCCGCGTGCCCAGTGCTGCATACAGACCGAAATTGATTGGCTGATAGTCCGGTAGCTCCTGTGCCAGCAGGGCGCTGTCCACGCCAAACACCGCCGCGCTGCCTCCTACGATGATGAGCCGCGGCTTATCACTTTCCGCCGCCAGCATTGCGCGCTTGGCGGGCAGCTCGCCGACAAAGGTTTCCCGGTACTGCGCGGGCACGGCAAAGCCCCACACCGCCAAAATCAGCGGTATGGCAGCAAATATTGTCAGCATACAGGCAATCAGTTTCTTCATGGCATCAGAATTGGAAGTAGATAAAGGCGTTCGCCGTACCCGCGTGCAGCGCGGCAAACCACGCCGTGGCGGCGGCCAGCGTCAGCAGGCAGAATGCCAGCACCCCGCGCGGGGTGGGCGTATCGGATGAATCCTCGGGCAGAAGGTGCAGGCAGAGTGCTCCAAGAACGAGCTGGGCGGCGGGCTGCGCTCCAAGCGTCAGCGCCGTAGTGTGCAGCGCAGGCAGTGTCCAGCCGGTAAACAAGCGTGAAAAAATCGTCAGTGCGTCCGAAACGGACCCGGCGCGGAAGAACGCCCACGCGGCGCAGACAAGGGCAAAGGTCACAGCGCGTTGTGCAAAGAGCGAAGCGGGGCGCCGGTCATGGCTGAGGCGGCCGAGCAGGCGTTCCGCCAGCAACAGCACGCCATGCACACCGCCCCACACCACAAAATGCAGCGCTGCACCGTGCCAAAGGCCGCTGAGCAGGAAAACCATCATCGTATTCACGGCCAACCGTACAGCCCCGCAGCGCGAGCCGCCCAGCGGAATGTAGACATAATCGGTAAACCAGCGGGTCAGGCTGATGTGCCAACGGTGCCAGAAATCCCGCAGAGACACGGCGCGGTAGGGATGGTCAAAGTTACGGCTGAGCCGCACGCCCACCAGTGCGGCTGCGCCCACCGCAATATCCGAGTAGCCGGAAAAATCCCAGTAAATCTGCCACGCAAACAGCACGGTGGCCAACAGGGCGGCCGGGCCGCTGGCCGCAGACGGCGCGGCGTAGACGGCATCCACAAAGACGGCGGCGGTGTCCGCCAGAAGCAGTTTTTTGACAAAGCCGCGCAGAATGTACAGCCAACCTCCCGCATCCATACGGCGGTCCGAGTCGCGCAGCTGCGGCAAAAGGGCGATGCTGCGCTCGATCGGACCCGCTACCAGCTGCGGGAAGAAGCTGACAAACAGCGCATAGTAGCCGAGGTGTCTCTCCGGCGCCAGCCGTCCACGGTAGACATCGATGACATAGCCGAGGGTCTGGAATGTGTAGAACGAGATGCCCGCGGGCAGCAAAAGAGACGTGCCAGCGCCAAACAGTCCGGCATATTTAAAGACACCGAGACAGCCAAGGCAGAGCACCGCCGCGCAGATCAGCCAAATTCGTTTGGCGGTCTGCGTTTTACTTTTTGCAATAAAAAGCGCTGCAGCGTAGGTTCCCAGCGTAATGCCCATCAGCAGCGGGAACGCCTGCGCACTGCCCAGCGCGTAAAAGCCAAGGCTTGCCGCCAGCAGCAGCACCCACCGCCAGCGCGGCGGCATAACCCAATGCAGGGCAATGACCAGCGGCAGCCCCAGCACAAAGGCCGGTGCGGTAAAATTCATGGGCGGCCCCCTTTCGGCCAGAGCGCTGCGACACAGGGCACCAATAAGCAGAGCAGCAGCGTGCGCGTGGGCGTACCGACCACAAGAGCCGCCAACAGCAGCGCCGCCCCCGCCGCCATACCCAGTGCGGCGGCAACTGGCCAGCGGTGGGCTGCCAGCGCCAGAAGTACCGTCAGGGCTGTGAGCAGATAGACAAAAATCATGGTGTCAGTCCCTCGCTTTGCAGTTGGCTTGTCAGCGCGGTGATGACCTGCTCGGTACGCAGCGCCACGCCGTGGGTGGAAAGGTGATTGTCCGTGCCGAAGAAGTACCGGCCCGGCAGCAAAGAATCTGAAAGGTTTGTTAGTATCGTCACATCAAGATTTTTCCGGAAATATTCATCCAGTGCCGCGATAGCCTCCGGGGTGGATTCCGTTGAAACGGCCCGGCTGTTGCGCGGGCTGTAGGTCAGCCAGACGTGCACGCCCGCCGCCGTAAAGCGGGAAAATTCCGCGTTGGCAGGCGCAATATAGGTATCATACGGAAAAGCCGCGGTTGTGTAATCAACCGGCAGGCCGTAGATGGGGGTATCATCGGCGGCATCGGGGCGGTTGAGAACGTAATCACCGTAGGCGTTGTAACTCGGTGTGTCCACGGCGTTGCCGTCCTCGTCGAGGTCGGACGGCGAGACAGCGTAAGAACTCTGCGTCATACCGGCGCGGGTTTGCAAATACGAACCGAGCGCTGAAAAAACACCACTGTACTGTTGCAAATCGAGCTCTGCCACCATATCGTAGTTGGCCTCTGCCATGCAGAAAAAGTCATCGTCAAAAGCATTTGTGGTGCAGAACTGGCGTTTTGCAGCGTCAAATTCGGGCGAGAGCAGCAGGATGTCTCCTTCTCGCATCCGGGCGCGGATAAGCTCCAGCTGTGGCAGGGCGTTCGTGTAGGCAAACACCCCCATATTGACCACGGCATAGGACGGCAGGGCGGCATCCAGCGCGGCGCTGTCATACCCGAACCGCGCAGACGAGCCGGAGAACAGCACGAGCTTTTGGGTGTTTTCCAGTGACAAAAGCCGGTCATACTTGTCGGCAAAGGTGGCGTAGTAGCTGCCGCTGTAGACCGGGGCGGTGGCAGCATTGATATGTAAGGTGCGCAGGTACGTACAGTTTTCAAAGGCATAGTCACTGATTTGCTGCAGATTATCAAATAGTGTCACGCTTTCGACCGCGCTGCCGGTGAACGCCCCGGGCTGCACGCGGCGCAGGGTATCGGAGAAGATGACCGTCTTGCAGGGTGCGTCCGCGAACGCATCCGCGGCAATTTCCACAACCGGCACACCGCCCAGCGTGTCCGGTATCGCGAGGGTCTCTCCCCTGCCCTGCCAGCCGGTGATTGTGGCCGCGTTGTTGTTCACAGTGTAGGTAAACTCCGCGGCATCATTCTGGGCGGCCCACTGCGCGTAGAGCCGTGTACCGGGGGCCGTGCGGCTGCCAAGGCCCACGGCCTGCCCGCTGCCGTCCGGGGCGGTGTTCCAGCCGGTCTGCGTGTGGCCGGGGTTAGCAAACAGTGCGCCATCCGGGGCTGTGTTGAGCCGCGTGTGGCTGGGTATAACCGGGGTTTCCTGCCAGTCCCCGCCAAGGTTATCGTTATAATAAAGCGCTGTATCGCTTTTTTGTGCCGTGACCGCCACAGCGGTGGAGTAGCGCACATCAGGCAGGGTCAGGGTGTAGTCTGCGCCGTTGCGGGTCAGCACTGCGCCTGAGTAGTCCGCGCCGGTCAGGGTATAGCCGTCGGCCGGGGTCAGGGTGAAGGTCACACTCTGCCCCGGGGTAACGGCGGCGGTCTGGGTGTTGGCGGTAAACGCCGGGGACGATTCAAGGACGAGACGGCATTGCGGCGCGGCAGGCACAGCGGTTGCGCAGGCGGAAAGCAGGAGAAGTGCTGTCAACAGAAGCACACTGTACAGCTTGCTCATGGAAATCACGTCCTTTCGTAAGAATTTGTGGGATGTGCGGAGGGGCAAGACTCCTCCCTCCTACCCGCAGACGGGAAATCCGGGCGAGGTCGGCCCTCATCAGTCACCTTCGGTGACAGCTTCCCCCGCAGGGGAAGCCATTTCCTACTTATAATTATATATAAAATACCCCGGAGAGCAAGCCCTCCGGGGATTGAAGAGGAAAAAGCTGTCACGATGAATAGTGACGCGGGGATGGTGAAATTACTCCTTGGTCACGTTGGTGAACGCGGCGATGATGTTCAGCACCACGGCAATCAGCAGCGCGGCCGTGCCGTAGATGGCGCTGGACAGGTCAGCCATCGTCTGGGCGTTGTTCGTGAAGGACATAATAGAGGCAATGGTGTTGACGCGGGGGCTGATGAACTGAGCAGCGGCAACCACCAGCGTAACACCGGCGACAACGCTCATCACGTCAGCGGCAACGGCCTGCTTGCCGTCCAGCAGAATGCGCAGAACCAGTGCGACAATGGCAATCACAGCGCAGGCAATGACGACCGGGCTGGTGCCGATTTTGCGGAAGGAGTCAGTGTTGGCGTTGACCATGCAGAACACAAGGCCTACCACACCGGCGATTGCGGTCAGAAGCGACAGGATGAAGCCTGCGCCCTTTTTATTAGTAGAAGTCATGGTGTGCTCTCCTTTACTGCTTCTTGGACTTGCGCTCGTCCAGCACGTACATGGCGGCGGCCAGCACGGTCAGGGCGGCAAAGACAATCTGTACAGCGGTCAGGGCGTTGTCGTACCAAGTGCGGACGCTGACCAGCTTGGTGCTGGAGGCCATGCCGTCCATCGCATTGGAGTTGGCAATCGCGTAGTTCTGGTACTTCATAGCCTGCTTCAGTGCGGTCACAAGCTCGGTGTCCTTGCTGACATCGTCCACAGTCCAGTAAGCAAATTTCTCCGTGACAGCAGCCATATCGTTGTCACCGGTGAAGGTGGTCATCGTACCACCGTTCATGACGTACTCCTTCAGAACCGCGTAGTTGGGGTTCATGATGAAGTCCTCAGAAACCAGACCCTTGAAGCCCCACTCGTTGCGCAGAATGTTCTTCATCAGGCCAGTGTGGGCGTTGGCAGCGGTGATACCGACGCGGTTGAAGGCGGTCATAACACCGAGAACGCCGTTCTCGACAATAGCCTGCGTGCCGCGCAGCTCGTTCTCGCGAGCCTGCTGCTCGGTCATAAAGACGGAGACGCCGGTACGGTTGACCTCGGTATCGTTGAAGGCGAGGTGCTTGGGTGCGATGATGACGCCGTACTCCTGTGCTGCATTGCAGTAGGCGGTGCCCTGACCAGCAGTCAGGACGGCATCCTCGGAGTAGTACTCATGGTTACGAGAGTTGTAAGGTACGCGGTGCAGGTTGGTGCCACAGCCCCAGAAGATGGGCAGATTGCTCCACAGGCTGTAGTTGCCGATCACGCGGCCGTAGTCGGCGGCGAGGTCCTTGTTGAAGGTCTGGGCGATGACAGTCTCATTGACCATGGTGCCCATCTTATAAGTCAGGTTGGGGTCATTGGCATCGACCACGCAGGGATCACCGGTGGAAGCATCGGTGTTGGCGTACTGGCCCAGAGGATAGGAGTTGAAGCCATTGGGACCATCGTTTTGGATGGCTTCGGGGCTCATGATGGACTCGATAACCTTGGTGGAGGTACCGCCGAAAGCAGTGCGAATCATGCACTCTTCCAGCGTGATTTCATCCATCAGCATGTCCCAGCGCTCGTCGTTGATGTCGGAAACGCCCTTCAGGTCGGCCAGCGTCAGGCCGTTGTCGGCACCGAAGGTAACCGTGGAGGGGGCGCCGTTGGCGTTGATTTCATAGATGTCGTTGTCGAGGATGTCAATCATCTCGTCGGTGGCGGTCAGGTCGGTGTAGGTCTTGGGGAAGGTGCCCTCCCAGTCGGCGCGGGTCAGATAGGTAGCCGTGCCGGGCAGCCAGTAGTTTACATCCATGTCGGCCAGCTGGTTCTCCACAGCAGTGCCGTTCTTGGTGGTTGCAAAGGCGGTGGTGTCCTGAGAGCCCAGATTCCAGCTCTTGGCCTTGTCTGCGCTGCCGCCGACATCCTGACCCTCAGCGGCCAGAACGTTCTGCACGGCCTCATGAGCGCCATTGCCAATGGTGAAGTAGTAGTCACCGGCATCCAGAATGTAGCAGCCCTTGGTGCCTGCGGCGTTGTCAGCCGTGGAATCCCAGCTGGCCATATTCTGCATATCAGCAGTGATGGTCACGGTCTCGGAAGCGCCGGGAGCGAGTTCAGCGGTCTTGCCGTAGTCCAGCAGCTGGACAGCGGCCTTCTCAACGCCGTGCTCCTTGTCATAGTCGGTGTAGGGCAGGCTGACATACAGCTGCACAACATCCTTGCCGGCCACACTGCCGGTGTTGGTGACGGTGACCTTGGCGGTGACGGTCTCATTGTCCAAATCCACATTCAGATCATCCAGCGTCTGGGTGAAGGTGGTGTAGGACAGGCCGTAGCCGAACGGATAGGTAACCTCATCGTCATAGTTCCATGCGCTGCCGGTGGAGGAGCCCACGGTGGAGGAAGCGTTACCCTGATTCATAACGGTGTCAAAGTAGCGGGTCTCGTAGTACTTGTAGCCAATGTAGATGTTCTCAGCCTCGACAATGGCATCATTCATCTGAATGTCGGGGTTGGCGTTCGTCCACTGTAGGTCACCGAAGTTCTGGGCAGCGGGAGAGTTCGCGTTCTTGACTGCGTAGGTGTCGGTCAGATGGCCGGAGGGATTGACATCGCCAGAGAGGATGTCCGCCACGCCGTAGAAGCCGTAGCCGCCCGGCAGACCAATCTGCAGGATAGCGTCAACGCCTGCATTATCCTGAATCTCCTGTACTTCCATCGCGCTGGCGTTGTTCAACAGCACAATAACCTTGCCACCGTTGGAGGCCTTGGCATCAACGGCTGCCTGAATCAGGTCTCGCTCGTCATCGGACAGGCCCAGAGGGTCGGTCTGGTTCAGGTTCTGGATCGGGTCAACGCCGGCAGTGCCGGGCATATAAGTGCCGTTCTCAGAGGCGGAACGCGCAATCGTGACAATCATCACGTTGTTGTCATTCATGCTGTCCTTCCATGTGGCGTTCTGGCCGTCCAGTGCAGCCTGGCTCGGCTCCTTGCTGGAGAACACGCCGGACGTGGAGGGCGCAGTGATATGGTTGTACTCCTTGACGCCGCCCCAGCTCTGGACCTCAGACTTGAAGGTGGGCTGCAGGGCCTCGTACATATCGGCCACGGTCTGGTTCAGGCCAAAGCCCTTGGCCTTGAAGGCCTGTACCATATCCACGGTGTCCGCATCGGTGCCGGTGTTCTCACTCAGGCTGGAACCCATATCGCCGCCCTGCACCGGATAGTAGCTGGAAAAGCCCAGCAGGGTGATCTTCTGGGTCTCGTCCTTGGTCAAAGGCAGTGCGCCGTTATTCTTCAGCAGGACGCTGCCCTCCTCGCTCATCCGCTCGCCCACGTCCTGAATGCCGTGCAGCAGGTCGGTGGTGGAGGTGTAGTCGGACTTGAAGGTGTACAGGTCCACGCCGTCGGTGTCCTCGGTGACGAGCTTGGTGCTCTTGGTGCCAAGGAACTTGTCAATGTCAGTGCGGAAGCCGTCCACAACGGTGGATGCGCAGACACTGAGTGCCAGCAGGGACGCCGTTGCGGTGGTCACGCCGCGCCAGACGCGGCGCTTGGAATTTTTCTTACTCATGTTTTTCCTCCTTGCATATATCCGTAAGCGCCTGTAGGGGGCGCATTACTTTACCAGGTGGTAGGGTGGAAGCCTGTCCCGTAGGGGAAGGCTACGGCGGGGTGGGGCTCTGCTCCGCCCGCGGGGTGAGATGGAATCACCGTTTTATGGGATTCTTACTTCTGGTTGCGCTTGGCAATCTCGGCCTGCTCGGCGGGGAGGTTCTTCTCGACCGTCCAGAACAGAATCAGGATGACAGCGCCGATGATGTAGCAGACAGTCTCGACCCAGATGTAGCTGATGGAGATTGCGGTCTGGACACCGGCGGTCTGGGCGGCAGTACCCAGCGCGACATCGGCGGCCTGATTGTAGCCGCTGGCGTTCAGCATAGCGCTGAAGATGGAGTTGCAGATAGGCGTTGCAGCCACCATCAGAGAGCTGTAGATGCTCATGGTCAAACCGTCCGTGCGGATGCCAGTGCGGTACTCAATGTGGTCGATAACGTCGGCAATCATAGCCAGAATCAGGTAGCAGGCTGGGGAGGAACCCAGGCACTTGAGCGCTACGCCGATGGCAACCGGCACGATGTTGCCGCCGCCGAGACCGGCGATAACGCCGCCGACAGCGCCCACCAGCATAAACACGCCGCAAACCAGACGCTTGCCGAACTTGTTGGCCAGAGGCACAACAAAGACCGCGGCAATGGCCATCGGGATAGCACCCATGATGCTGAGCAGACCCTGAGAAGCGCCCCATGCGTCTGCCGTGCCAAAGAAGGTGTTATCCAGCACCCACTTGCAGAAGTAGCTCATCGAGCCGTTCTTCATAGCGCCGCTCCACTGGAACAGCATATAGAACGCCATGACAATCCACCACATACGGTCGCTGGTAACAGCCTTGAGCTGCTCCGACAGGCTGACCGTCTTTTTGGGGGTTTCGACTTCCTCGGTGCGGCCTTCCTCGGTGACACGCTCGCGGGTGAACATAAACTGCAGATAAATCGTGAGGGCACTGAAAACACCCACGGCCAGCATGGCAATGAACCAGAGGTATTGGTCCTCCTTCAGGGCGAAGGAGACAAGCATCGGGAACATCATCGAGCCAACGCCCATATCGGCCAGACCTGCCACGTTGGTGAAGGAAGCCAGCGCGCCGCGCTGCTTGCTGTCACGGGTGGAAACAGGAATCATCGTGGAGTTGGCGGTGTTGTAGATGGGGTAGGCCACTGCATAATAGAGGTTGTATGCAATGGCAATCCAGACCATCTTGGCCGTGCCCTCAAACGGCACAATGAACATCAGCACGCTGGAGACCGAAAGGGTCAGTGCCGAGAGCAGAATCCACGGGCGGGCCTTGCCGGCCAGTACCTTGGTGCGCTCAATCAGCTGGCCGACAATCAGGTTGGCCGCCACAATGAGCACGGTGGAAATCAACTGCAGGGTGGTCAGGAAGCCCAAATCGAGCTTGAGAACATCGGTAAAGTAGTTTTGCAGGATGCTGGTAAAGATACCGCTGGAAAGCAATGCGCCGAAGGGGCCGATAAAGTAGCCCAACAGCATCTCCGGCAGCTTGACGTCATCGCTCTTGATGCGGGAGCGTGTCAGCGGGCTTTTCCAGAAGTTGCCTTTGGATTCAGACATAATAAAGGGTCACTCCTTCTTTTGTTTTGGGGTTCTATTATAATAAGGTAGACATTGTAGCAGGTCTGCCGTAAAACGAGTGCTTGTAGGGGCGGTCACTGACCGCCCGCCGTCTTACACCCTCGCAGTCAGCGTGTAGCTGCCGCTGCTGAGGTTCTGCTCTACCCCGCCCGGCAGGGTTACGGTGCAGGCCGTACCCATCGGGACGGTGATTTCGGCGGTCATTTCACCGTTTTCGATGTGCCACGCCGCCTTGATTTCACCGTAGGGCGTGCCCACCGTGCCATCGGCCTCGGTCAGGCCGCCGCCCACCAGCGGGGCAAACTTGAACAGCTTATAGCCCGGTAGAACCGGCTCCACGCCCAGCACACGGCGGTATAGGAACGCGCCGACCGCGCCGGAAGCGTAATGGTTGTAGGAAATCATCTGGTCGGTGCCATCGTCACCGATGGGGCACTCGCCGTTTTCATCAAGACCGTCCCAGCGCTCCCAGACTGTGGTTGCACCGACGCGGACCTCATACAGCCAGCTCGGGCACTGGGTGTTCAGCAGCATCTTGAAGGCGGTGTCCGCGTGGCCGCTGTCGGCCAGTGCAAACAGGATGTAGGGCGTGCCGGGGAAGCCGGTGCCAATCTTGTAATCGTTCTTTTCAACCAGCTTGACAAGGTTCTCTGCGGCCTTGGCCTTGACGTTCTCCGGGAACATATTCAGGTAGAGGGGCAGCACGTAGGCGGTCTGGAATTCGTCCTTCGCCTTGCCGCTGCCATCCGTCAGGATGCTGCAATAGGCGTCCGCCACCTTGGCGCTCAGCGTCTCATACTGGGCGGCGTCCTCATCCTTACCGAGCAGACGTGCAATTTTGGCAAGGCGGCCGCTGGTATTGCACAGGCTGGCCGTGGCGGTGTACTTGCTGCGACCCTGCCACTGGCTCATCTTGGGCACATCGGGTGCGACCCAGTCACCGAAGTGGAGCACGGCCGGCGTGTGCCAGATGTAGCGGTGCTTGCCGATGCCGAACCCTGCCCAGAAGCGGCAGGCCTTGACGTATTTCTGCATCGCGGGGTACATGGCCCGCAGGATGTCCACATTGCCGGTGGCCTCATACAGGGCCCACGGCACGTTCACGCAGGCGTCGCCCCACCAGTCCACGGCCATCTCCGGCATCGTTGCGGGGAAACCGTAGCCCTGCACCGGCACGGTGTTGGGCAAGCCGCCGGTGGGCAGCTGCTCGGCCTTGACGTCGCGCAGCCACTTCTCCAAAAAGCGGCTCAGCTCAAAGTTGTACAGGGCCGTGGGGGCAAAGACGTTGATATCACCGGTCCAGCCCATGCGCTCGTCGCGCTGGGGGCAGTCGGTGGGAATGTCCACAAAGTTGGACTTGGCGCTCCAGGTGATGTTGGACTGCAGCTTGTTGAGCATCTCATCCGAGCAGTGGAACCCACCGTGCTGTGCCACATCGGAGTAGAGGGCCACAGCCTCGATTTCCAGCTCCTTCGGGTCAATACCCTTGACCCCGGCATAACGGAAGCCCATGTAGCTGAAGCGCGGGCTGTATTCCTGCTCGCCATCGCGGCAGGTGTAAGTGGCCGTAGCCTTGGCTGTGCGCAGGAAGGTGGTGTTCAGCGTGCCGTCCGGGTTTAGGATTTCCGCGTGGCGGACCGTGATGACCTGCCCGGCCTTGCCGTTCAGCTTCATATGGATGACGCCCGCAAAGTTCTGGCCAAAGTCATAGATGACCTCGCCGTCCTTCGCCGTGGTGACGGCCACCGGGTGCATAACCTCGTGGGCCTTGACCGGGGCGCCGTACTCCGCCGTGATGGCGGGGGTGATTTTCAGCGTTTCGGGCGCGGCGTTGTGCCAGCCGGTGGTTTCCTTCGTGGCATCGTAGGTTTCGCCGTCATAGATATCCGCCATGCGGACCGGGCCATCCTCGGTGACCTGCCAGCTGCTGTCGGTGCCGATAACCTCCACGCTGCCGTCCTCGTACTCAATGCGGAGCTCGGCCAGCAGGGCCTGACGTTCAGCCGTCACGCGGTTCTTGCGGGTAAAGACGAAGCTGCCCACGGCCCAACCGCCTGCCACAGTGGCGGTCAGGGTGTCATGGCCGGTCATAAACGGCGTGACATCGTAGGTCTGATACTGTAAATAGCTCTTGTAGCTCGTAAAGCCGGGGGCAAAGTAGCGGTCGCCCAGCTTTTTGCCGTTCAGCTCGACTTCGTAAATGCCCATCGCGGTGGCGTAGAGGCGGGCGCGGGCAATCGGCTTGTCGGTGGTGATTTCCCTGCGGAAAACCATCGGCACGGGGCTGACCTTGGCCTCGGTGAAATGGTAGTCGCCATCGGTAATCCACTGGCCCTTCCACGGTGTCTCCATGCGGCCGGTTTCAAAGGTCATGGACGCTGCAGCGGTCTCGCCTGCGTCATCCTTGGCGGCCAGCTGCACGCTGTAGGTGGTGAAGGGCAACAGCGCGGGGCCCTTGTAGGTAGTGCCGGTCTGGCCGTCGCCGGTTACTTTGGCGGACCAGTCACCGACAGTCAGCTCCGCATCGGTCAGCTGTGCACCGTTGCGGTCACTTCTGACGGCAAAGGCGATATGCGGGGCCGGGCAGTCGGTCACGCAGTCCGCCGTCAGGTGCTCCACCGTCAGACGAGTGATTTCTAACATTTGTTTTCCTCCTTTTCGGCGGGCGGGTCCGCCCGCCCGGGGATGCCGTCTCTTTTTTCTGTGACTATACCATACCACACACCCGCAATTTTGGTGCATCAAATGCACAAAATGCGTTTTTTTCGGCACAAACGGCTTTGGATTTCGTTAGTTTTCACATTAACTCACCCCGCTTTTTTGTGCAGTTTGCGCAAATACCCCCTTCTCTGCCCTGCTGGACCGATTTTTTTGCAAATTCCGGCGCGACTTGGTATAATGGGGCAAAAGGGGGCCGCGCTATGGGACGCACTGCACACTATCATCTGCCGGGATTGTTTGAGTTTTATGAGCTGTACCGCGCTTTTCTGCCACTGTACCGCAGCCATCGGGACTGGTTCTACGATTGGTGCGATATCGCCTCGCTCTACGGTGCCCCCGCCGACTGCCTTTGGGGCGGCGGGCGTGTGGGCGGCGGCGAGGCTGACCCGCGGGACGTGCTGGCCTTAACGCAGGAGTACGGCATCTCCGCACGCCTGACCTTCAGCAATTCGCTGCTGCAGCCCGAGCATCTGGCTGACCCGGCCTGCAACGCGCTCTGCCGCCTGTTTGCCGCCTGCAACTCACCGGCCAGCGGGGTGATTGTACACTCGGATTTGCTGCTGGACTATATAAAAAGGACGTATCCGGGTCTTTACTTCGTCTCCTCCACCACCAAGGTGCTGACGGACTTTCCGGCGCTTGCCGCCGAGACCGCAAGACCGGATTTCCGCTACGTTGTGCCGGATTTCCGGCTAAACAAGGCGTTTGACCAGCTGGCCGCCCTCTCCCCTGCCCAGCGCGAGAAGCTGGAATTTCTCTGCAATGAGTGCTGCTGGGTAGGCTGCCGTGACCGCAAGGCCTGCTATGAGACCGTCAGCCGCCGGAATCTGGGGCTGAACGTGCCCGAGCATCACTGTGCCGCCCCCAACGCCGCGAAGGGCTACCGCTTCTCCCTCGCTATGGAGAACCCGGCATTTATCGGGACAGACGATATCCGGGCACGCTACCTACCGATGGGCTTCACCAACTTTAAAATAGAAGGCCGCGGCCTTGGCAGTGCGATGGTGCTTGAATTTTTGCTGTACTACCTCGTCAAGCCCGCCTTTCAGCTTCGTGTGCGGGAGGAAATCTACCTTGACCCGATGCTGGATTTGTTTTGATATAGGCTGAAAACTGCCATTCACAAAAAATTGCAGGGATTCTGTCCCCGAAATCTTGACACACAAACAAATTTTCGCTACTATATTCGCTACTATAAAGGTACAGAAATACGCGAAAGGGTCGCAGCAATGCGGCTTTTTTAAAGGCCTGTAGTTAGTTTATTCTAACTTCTTTCTGCGAAGGAGATGGAGAGATGAAGGTTTACGCCTTCGGCGCTGAAAATGCCCCGGTGATTATGCTTCTTCCCGGCACCTGCTGCCATTGAAAGAGCAACTTTGAAAAGGTGATTCCTCTGTTGGCAGACACCTTTCGTGTGCTTTGCGTCAGCTATGACGGTTTTGATGAAACCGAGCACACTGAGTTTCCGACCATGACGTAGGAGGTCGAAAAAATTGAGCACTATATCAAGGAGTATTGCGGCGGACAGCTTCGTGCAGCCTACGGCTGCTCACTGGGCGGCTCTTTTGTGGGGCTGCTGACCGCACGGCAAAACATCCATATGGACTACGGAATCCTCGGCAGCTCTGATTTGGACCAGGCCTCTCCCCTTGCGGCCAAACTGCAGACTGATTTGCTTCTGCCGCTGATTTACCCCCTGATTCACGATGGCCAGTTCAAAAGCCGTTTCCTGCAAAAGCGCCTTGCAAAGCGGGCGGAGGAAATGGGTGATTACGTAAAAGCCTTTATGGATATGTTCGGCGGCGCACGCCCTTATGTAAGCCTGCAAAGCTGCAAGAACCAGTTCTACTCGGACCTTGTCACACCGCTGCCGGATGCAATTCATGTTCCGGGCACGGAAATTCATATCTTCTACGCGCTCAAAATGGGCGAGAAATACCGTGCCCGCTACGCACAGCATTTTGCCAAGCCGGTGATTCATACGCAGGATTTGCAGCATGAGGAGCTGCTGGCCTGCCACCCGGAGGAGTGGGAAGCATTGGTAAAAAGCATCACGGAGGGAAAGCAATGAAGCACCTGCACTTTGATGTTGAAACCAGCGGATTCTACGGCGCGTATTGGGCGTGCGCCGGTGGGTCAGACTGCGCAGTCATCACGATGATTGGGGATGACCCGGAGGATTTGCTCGCGCACTCAGCCGCGAAATGGCTTTGCGGGCGCGGCGTAAATGTGTTCACCATGTCGCCCGCAAAAAAGGATTACGGCCACCATAATTACCCGCTGGAGTGCATAGAGGCGGCTATTTCATGGCTGAAGGCCAACGGCAGCCAAAAAATCTGCATCGCTGGTGCCTCCACCACCGGCACGCTGGCGCTGACGGCGGCGGCTATGTTCCCAGATATCACCCTGACCATTGCCATGACCCCCAGCGATTTTGTGTGGCAGGGCTTTATGCAGGGCAAAAAGGACGGCTGCCAGGAATGGCCGGTGGAGGGTGAATCGCTGTTTTCCTACCGGGGCAAGCCGCTGCCCTATATGCCGTTCTGCTACAAGCACCCCGATTACCATGGCACTGCCTGCTTCTTTTCCTATGCCCCCTTGACAAACAGTTCTTTCCGGAGTAAGATAGTCTATGCTAACCATTAGTATAAACTAACCGTCTGGAAAGGAGGCGTGCCCATGACTACTGCCTTTGTACAAGAGAAAACCGCTGCGGGCCGCCTGCTGCAATATCACGATTTAATTCAGAGCATCGTTGCCGCCATGGACGCCCGCGATGCCTACACGGCACGTCATTCAGAGCGCGTGGCGGATATGGTGCTGGTTCTGGCCGCCGCGCTGGGGCTGGATGAAACCAGCACCACCCTTTTGCACATTGCCGCCCATCTGCATGATATCGGCAAGATTGCCGTGCCGGACGCCGTACTGCGCAAGGCCGGGCCGCTGACACAGAACGAATGGGAGGAAATGCGCCGCCACCCTGTGACCGGCTACGAAATCCTGCGCAAGGTCGAGGATTTTCAGCACATTGCCGTGCTGGTGCGCCACCATCATGAGCGCTGGGATGGCCGCGGCTATCCCGATGGCCTTTCCGGCACGGACATCCCGCTGGGGTCCCGGATTCTGGCGGTGGCCGATTCCATTGATGCCATGATGAGCAGCCGCAGCTATCGCCCGGCCATGACCAGCGCCGCCTGCCGCCGCGAGATTGAGCGCAACAGCGGCATTATGTATGACCCGCGGGTCGCCGCCGCCGCGCTGGAGCATTGGGACGCTCTGGTGGGCCGTTACGCCGCCGAGAATGAGCCGCAGACGCCCTATTTTGACCGCCTGCAGCTTGAGCATACCCGGCAGGTGCACGACTATCTGGTGGCCCATCAGAGCAGCCATATCACGCTGCCGGAGTTGGCCGCACGGTTTCATCTATCCCAGAGCTCGCTGAAAATCTGCTTCAAGGCGCTGTACGGCGTGCCGGTGGCAAGCTATCTGCGGGCACTACGGATGGATACCGCTGCCCGCCTTTTGCAGGAGAGCGACCTGCCAGTGGCCGAGATTGCCCATCGCGTCGGGTACGAGGACCCCAGCCGGTTTGCTGCTGCCTTCCGCCGCCATACGGGCCGCCGCCCTACCGAGCTGCGCCGTGTGGCCTGCCCCATCAAGGCAGTGCAGCCACGCCCATCAAAAAACCAAACTGCATAATTTTCGGCTTTTTTATCTACCACAGTTATCACTAACCGGTGTAAAATAATAGGTAAACCTTACAGGTTCGCCTTTTCAGGCACAATGTATATACACACTAGCAAAGGGGATTTGAACTATGAATTGGGCAAAGATTGGTCTGTTTGCAGGCGGCGCATTGTTTGGCTCTGCCGGTATCGAGATTCTGACCAGCAAGGACGCAAAGAAGCTGTACACCCAGTGCACCGCTGCCGTTCTGCGTATGAAGGATCAGGTTATGAAAACCGCCACCACCCTGCAGGAGAACTGCGGTGACATTCTGGCCGACGCCAAGGAAATCAACGAGCAGCGCGCCGCTGAGGATGAGGCTGTTGTGGAAGATACCGCCGAGGAAAAGGCTGCCGAATAATTTCACAGCATAAATGGGCTGCCTGCACACGCGGGCAGCTTTTGTTTTGGGAGAGTATAAGCATGAAATGGAATATTCTGCATGAGAGCCGCGGGCGCATCCGCCTGCACCTCAACAAGCCGCGTATGTCCCTTGCGGAGGCAGACCAGCTGCAGGACTACCTTACCAATCTGCCCGGCGTGCGCACCGCCGCCGTGTATGAGCGCACCTGCGATGTTGTGGTTGTCTACACCGAGAGCCGCGCAGGCGTTATCAAGGGCCTGACCGCCTTTCGTTTTGACGTGGCGGCCCTGGCCGAGGTACCCGCCAACAGCCCCCGCGCTGTCAACCGGGAATATCAGGAAAAGCTCGTCAATATGACGATTTTCCACTTTGCACGCAAGCTGTTTCTGCCTGCGCCACTGCGCTTTGCTTACACGGCAGTGCGCAGTATTCCCTACATCTGGCACGGCCTGTGCTGCCTGTGGCGGCGTAAATTGCAGGTGGAGGTGCTGGACGCACTCTCCATCGGCGTTTCGATGCTGCGCGGAGACTTTTCGACCGCGGGCTCGGTTATGTTCCTGCTGCGGCTGGGCGAGCTTCTGGAAGAATGGACGCGCAAAAAGTCGCTGGGCGATCTGGCCCGCTGTATGTCCCTGAACGTGGACCGCGTCTGGCAGCAGACCGCCGAGGGCGAGGTGCTTGTCCCGATTTCGCAGGTTCGCGCCGGGGACGCCATCATCGTGCACACCGGCAGCGTCATCCCGCTGGATGGCCGGGTGCTGGACGGCGAGGCCAGCGTGAATCAGGCGTCCCTGACCGGCGAGGCCGAGCCTGTGCGCAAGAGCTCCGGTGCGGTTGTCTATGCGGGTACGGTTGTGGAGGAAGGCCAAATTACCGTCACGGTGGAGCAGCAGGCCGGCAACGGCCGCTATGACCAGATTGTCAAGATGATTGAAAGCTCCGAGAAGCTGAAATCCGCCAGCGAGACCCGCGCCGCGGCGCTGGCAGACAAGCTGGTTCCCTACAGTCTGCTGGGCACCGCCGTGACCTACGCGCTGACCCGCAACGTGACCCGCGCCATCTCGATTCTGATGGTCGATTTTTCCTGTGCGCTGAAGCTGTCCATGCCGCTGGCGGTGCTGTCCGCCATGCGGGAGTGCGGCAGCTACCACATCACGGTCAAGGGCGGCAAGTATCTGGAGGCCCTTGCCAACGCGGATACCATCGTCTTTGACAAGACCGGCACGCTGACCCACGCAACGCCCACCGTTGTGAAAGTCGTGCCCTTCGGCACCCGCACCGAGGACGAGATTCTGCAGATTGCCGCCTGTCTGGAGGAGCACTACCCGCACTCGATGGCCAACGCCGTTGTGCAGGCCGCTGCCGCCAAGGGCATACGCCACGATGAAATGCACAGCGAGGTGCAGTACGTTGTGGCCCACGGCATCGCCAGCCGGATTGGCGGCGAGAAGGCCGTCATCGGCAGCCAGCACTTTGTCTTTGAGGACGAGGGATGCTATATTCCCACAAGTGAGACACAGAAATTTGACGCCCTGCCGCCGGAATATTCCCACCTGTATCTGGCCATCGGCGGTGTTCTGGCCGGTGTTATCTGCATTGCGGACCCCCTGCGGCAGGAAGCTGCCGAGGTGCTGCGCCAGCTGCGCGAGCTGGGCATCCGCAAGGCCGTTATGATGACCGGCGACAATGACCGCACCGCGTCTGTCATTGCCGCACAGGTCGGCGTGGACGCCTACTATGCCGAGGTTCTGCCCGAGGACAAGGCCCGCTTTGTCGAGCAGGAAAAGGCCGCAGGCCGCACCGTCATTATGCTGGGTGACGGCATCAATGACTCCCCTGCCCTGTCTGCCGCCGATGTTGGCATTGCCATCAGCGATGGCGCAGCCATTGCCCGCGAGATTGCGGACATCACGATAGCCGCTGACAGCCTGCGTGAGCTGGTTGTCCTCAAGTCCATCGCCAACGGCCTGCAGAAGCGCACCCGCGCCAACTACCGCTTTATTATGAGCTTCAACAGCGCCCTCATCGTGCTGGGCGCAATGGGCGTGTTGCCCCCGGCCACCTCGGCTCTGCTGCACAACGCCTCCACCCTCGGCGTCAGCCTTAAGAGCATGACAAACCTGCTGGGTTGATTATAAGCATACAAAAACGGCGTACCTTCCCTTTTGGGGCGGTACGCCGCTTTTTTGTATGCTTCTCACTTATTCAGACCGCACGCAGACGTCAAACGCGGCATACAACCGGTCATTTATTGCCCGCACCCTGTCGGCGGGCAGCTTGAGCACGGCACGGTCATAGGTGAACAGGCCGTTGACCTCCTCCTCCACATCGGTAAGCTGGGTGTACACCAGCGCCGAAAGCCCGCGGGCCAGTTGGGGCAGCACGGTTTCGCATTGCAGCTTCTCATACCTTGCCGCCATATCGGCGCTATCGCGAGCGGTGCCGTAGCCGTAGGTCTTGTCGGCTGTCAAATGCCCCTCCACCGGGAGGGCAATGCCGCCGTATTCGGTCAGCGCCACGGTGCGCCGCCCGGGCCTGACCCGCAGCGGGTAGAAGTAATTGTGGCGGGAGTCCACGTCCCCTCCGCCTTGGTCAAACCAGCCGCTGGCCTCGTCAATCAGCCGCCCCGGGTCAAGTATCCGCAGCCGGGCCGTGGCCTTGGAGGCGTCAAACTGGCCCCAGCCCTCGTTGAAAGGCACCCAGCAGCCAATGCAGGGGTGGCAGGCCAGCGCGTCCACAGTAGCGTTCAGTTCCTCCCTATACAGGTCACGGCTGGCAGCGTCCGGGCGGCTGAGCAGCCTATAAAACGGTGCGCCGTCCGGGAATTTTCGCAGCAGCGGTTGGAACACATTCGTCAGATAGGTGACAAACCAGAGCTTGCTCGGCGTGCCACCGCTGACCATATCCTGCCAGACCACCAGCCCCAGCCGGTCACAATGGTAATACCACCGTTGCGGCTCAATCTTGGCGTGCTTGCGCAGCAGATTGAAGCCCAGCGCCTTGACCTGTTCCAGTTCCTCAACCACAGCTGCATCGCTGGGCGGGGTATACAGTCCCTGCGGCCAGTAGCCCTGGTCCAGCAGACCGTTCAGCAGAATGGGCTTGCCGTTCAAAAAGAATCGCAGCACACCGCGGGCATCCCGCGCGGCTTGCCAACTGCGCAGGGCAAAGTAACTTTCTACCCTGTCCCCTACTGCCAAAGTCGCTGTGACTGTGTACAGAAACGGACTTTCGGGACTCCATGGATGGAAGGCAGCTTCCGGAATGGCGAGAGTTATTTTCTCCGTCCCCGCATCGAGCTCGGCTTTTGCAACCGGCACACCATCGGCGAAGATTTCCACCGCAGCAGCGGCGGGCGTGTTGGTTTTCAGCTGCACTGTGACAGTCCGGCTGTCATAGTTGGGCATCAGCCGTAGGTCTGTAATGTACACCGGCTGCAACGGTTCCAGCCATACGGTCTGCCAAATGCCACTCTGCGCCGGGTAAAACATACCGCCCGGCGTCAGTGTTTGCTTACCGCGGGCTTGTACACCGTTGCCGGTGGGGTCCTGTACGGTGACCCACAAATCGTTCATCCCGGGGCGCAACGCCTCCGTGATGTCCAGCGAAAACGGCCAGTAGCCCCCGCGGTGGCTGCCCACAATGTGGTCATTGACCCGGACGGTACAGGTGTAGTCCACCGCGCCAAAATGCAGCAGCAGACGCCCGCCCGCGGACACAACCGGGCAGGCAAACGTCCGGTGATAGTGCAGGCTCTCCCCCGGCTGCAGCGTGCGCCCCACGCCAGAGGCCTCACATTCCGGCGAGTATGGCACCAGAATTTTGGTCTGCATAGCCTCGGCGGGCGGCAGTTCTGCATCCGCCGTGAAGGCGCAATCCCACCAGCCTTTCAGGTTGTACCAGCCTTCCCGATGCAGCATCGGTCGCGGATATTCCGGGAATGGAACGGTATCAATCATAACAGTTTCCCTTTTTGCACGTCATTGCAGCGTGTAATTAATATACAGAGCGTATAATATTTGTACTTATTTTCTGTATGTATAATATTTTCCCGGATTTTTTGAAATTTTCTTCTGAAAATTTCTCTTTTTTGCAGCAGAAAATCTCTCGCAATAGAAAAAACAGTGAAGTTCCTCGGTCCGGGGTTCGCCTTACATCCGTTGCAGCTCCTGCAAAAGCGGGTTGTGCAGCAGCATACCAACCAGCTGATACCGGTAGCTTTTCACTGTCCGGCCCACGGACTCGGAGTATACCCCGCGCAGATAATCACACTCCCGCGCAAACAGCGCGTCCAGCATGGCCAGCTGGGTGTCGGTGACCAGCAGTGTGACCTGCCCCTTTGTGTCCAATCCACGGCCGTGGCTGGGCATATACTTTTCGCGGCAGTCCAACGAGGGGAACACATAATATTGTTCTGGGTGGGCAGCAGCGGCACGGAGCTTTTCGGCATCGCCCTCGTCCGCGCCGCACAGGATGCAGTCCGGCGCAACCGCCTGCAGGCGGGCAAACTCCTCCTGCATAATGCGGTTGGCCAGCGTGCCAATGCGGCTGTCCTGCCAGACAGCTTCCAGCTCTAACGCTTCATAAATCTTATGGTGCAGCCGTATACGCAGTCGCTGCTTCACGCGTCAGCACTCCTCTGCTCCACTCTGGCAATCAGCTCGCGCAGCCGCGTGGCCGTGGCAATCATCTCATCCAGCTCATGCATGGCCTGCTGACGCTCCTCATGGGTGTATTTTTCCGCCAGCCGTGTCTCCGGGTCTTTTCGGTTCAGCATCATTTCCAGCCGGGTTGTCTGCTGGGCCAGCTTGCCTGTAATTTTGCTCTGCACCTTCGGTGTGGTGACGTGCTCATGCTGCACCGGGGTCGGCTCTGTACGCACAGCCGGCTTCGGCGCAGCCTTCAGCAGCTCCGCGTGGGCGCGCAGCTGTTCCGTGCCCTCTGTCACCGTGGCCGCAGCGGCTTCCAGTGCGGTGCGGGCATCGGTCATATTGCTGATGCCTGCCACTACCAGCAGCGCATCCGCAAACTGCTTGCGGATAAACTGCTTCTCGCGTTCAAGCTCCTCAGCGCCAGGCCCCTCGCACGGTACAGCACGCAGCGCCGCCAGCTTCTCCGCCGCCGTGCGCTGCTCTGCCGGGTTCAGCCTCAAAAAGCCCTCGGCCTCACTGCGCAGCAAAAAACCGTTGTCCAGCATCTCCGTCAGCTCCGGGTTCAGGTTTTTCTCAATGCTCAAATCCTTGTCAATCTGGCGGCCGTTGATGGGTGTAGCCTCCTTGACCGCCTTCTTTGCTGCTGCGGCGGTCAGGTTGTACGGCTCTTTTTGCAGGCAGGCCACCAGCTCTGCCACGGCCTTGCGGCGTATCATTTCGTTGGCAAAGCCGCCGCGCACCTGCAGGTTTGCGCTGAGCAGCATTACTTTTTTTTCGTTCTCGCTCAACGGCGTTGTGATGACACGGCAGTTTTTCACGGTGTTCCACTTGGCATCACCGTGGGCCTGCAGATAGTTCAGCGCCTTGTAGCGGCGCTCGCCGGACAGCATCACATACCGCGTTATCTTGCCCTCGCTGCGCGGGAAAACCACCAGATTGTGCAACAGGCCGTTGCGGTCAATATCTGCCGCCAGCGTCTCAATATCCTCCTCAGTGTCCATCTGGCGGAAAATCTCATTGTCTGGGTTCAGCTCAATGTCCTGCAGCGCAATTTCGCGCTGCTCGTAGGCCAGCTCACCGCGGGTCTGGGCCGCAAGATTCGCCACCAAATTGCCTGTTGCGTTGTTGTTGGCAGCACTGAAAACGGCTTCCGTTGTGGGGATTTCCACACCGATGCGGGCGCGGCCCGGTTTCTTTTTCATGGCCATTTTACTTGTCCTCCAATTCCGTCAAGCGCTGCTTCAGCTCTGCATAGGCAGCCACATAGCTCTTTGCGGGCGGTTGTGTTCTGGCCGAGTAGCAGACCTGCACACAGCGTTTGATGCTGTTGTCTACGCTCTTGCCAAAGGCGATTTCCGCATTGAACAGCGTTGCGCCCAGCTTGGCACGGCAATCTTTGCGGATGTCCTGCGACGCTGCACTTTTCTGCACCATCGTCAGCATAACGCCAACGCCGCGGATACGGCTGGCCTTGCTCTTGCGCATTTCGTTGCAGAGCACATAGGTTCGGAACGCAGAATCCTCCGAAAAAGAATCGCACTTCAGCGGGATAAGCACATAATCTGCCGCTGCAATGGCGTTGGATAGCAGCAGACTGTCCCGGCTGGGCTGGGTGTCAATTAAAATGTAGTCATAGTCATCCTTGACCTGACGCAGGAAGTAGTCCAGCACATCGGTATCACTGGCCAGATACCGGGGGTCATCCTTTTCATAATCGCGCTGGGCGTCGGTGTACAAATCCTCCAGCCGCTTGGAAAGCCGCGGCGTCTGGTCATTGGCGGGTATCAAATCTACGTTCTCGTACTCTGACTCTACAATGAAATCCTTCGTCCGGGTGTTGTAGCGGAAGCCGTCAATCATATCATACAGGCTTCGGTTGGCAAACGCCTTGCTGGTGATGGCATTGCCGCCGGTCAGCGCAAATGTAAGGTTGCCCTGCGGGTCTGTATCAAGGCAAAGTACGCGCTTGCCCTCATCGCCCATCAGGTAGGCCAGGTTGGAGGTGGTTACGGTTTTACCGCAGCCGCCTTTTTCCACCGCTATGGTAATTACTGTTGCAGCCATTCGTCAGTTCCTCGCTTTGTATCCGGTTGAATTTGCACTTATAACTCCGTGGCAAATTTTGTGTATGCGTTTACCGTACTCTGATACTTATAAGTATATCACGTATATTTTCTGCGTCAACTGTTTTCTTGGCTTTCGTGCGAAAAGGAAGTGCTTTATAACTCCGTGGCAATTTAGTGTGCAAGTTTGGGGTTTCTTCTCACCGCGCTGGTTATTCTGCGGCTACATAATAAAGCCCCTGCCAATTTTGGCAGGGGCTTCTAAATTTCTTACTGTCAAAAAGCCTTATAACTCCGTGGCAAATTCACTCGTCAAACACAGTCAAGTCCGGCTTGAACTTATCCTTGCGGCCTGCGTTGTGCAGTTCCTCCTTGCCAAGCGGCAGAATGGTGATATCCTCCATTGCGTTAAACACAACCGTTGCATTATAATGGGGGGATTTCAGCCGTCCCTGCTCTCGCAAGGTTTTCATCATGCTGGCCATTCCAACCAGCCAGATTTGCAGGCCACCCTGTCTTTCCAGAATACGGTTCAGCGCGTCCCGTGTTTCGTTGGCAATGCGGGCTTTTTTCTCATTGCTTGTGTTCGTCAGCAGGCGACTTAAATAGATGATAACCGTTCCAGCCGTGTCATACAGCTCCGGGTTTATAACGGTCTGCAGCTCCTGTAGACGTGCCTTGGCCTCCAGAAGATGCGACAGCTTCGTCAGTGTCATTTCTGCAATTTCCGCGCCCAATGGCTCGCTGACACTGATTTCCGGCGCAACTGCTTCCACCACCGTCTTTTTAGCCTTTGTACGGCGGGGAACCTCCTCATTGCGCGCGCTCTTTTCGGCGTGCAGCCTGCGTACCACGTCCATCTCTTCCGCCGTTTTGTAGCGGATAAACAGGTACAGCCGTTCAAATTTCCGTCCGCCGCGGATGCGTACCGGGATGTAATCAAACCAGAGGTCCGTCATCTGGTTGATTTCCTCTTTTGCCTTGGTCAGAACATAGCGCTCAAAATCGTGGAAGTTGGCGTATTTTTCGGTCAGTGGCTTTTCTTTGTCGCGTTTTCGCTTTTCCGGCGGGGGAGAGAGCTGTTCTTTCAACGCCTGTATGTCAAACACCTTATACTTGTAGCCACGGAGTTCACGCGCCTTGTCGGGGAACATTTTCAGCACATCATCCGTCACCGGCTGAAACACCAACCCATTTGTGTAGCCGTAATCTGTATCACCGTTATCATAGGAGAGCAAAATCTCATAAAAGCGCATGGAATAGGTGCTGTTCATTGTTAGCAGATATTCAACATTGTACGATGTATAGTTACTTTTCAGCTGTGATAGGTAGGGGAGAATCTCCGGGTTGAACCGCACGCGAATCTGCTTATCGCGGTCATTGACGGTTGAACCACGCTGCAGCCATGACAAAACCTTGTACTCGTGGCCGTCGCTGTCGGGATCAAGGCTCCAGAAGGAGCGGTCCTCCAGGCTCTTGACGGTATCCTTTAGGTAGTCCAGATAGGTATTATCGTGCATATTGACGCCCGCCAAACGCCCGAAATCCGTAAAGCTTAACGAGTAGACGCGGTTGGCGTCAGGGACCTCCTTGGGGTTAATCTGGGCCATCATCGCCAGCAGAACCTTCTGTTCCAGCTTGGGCAGGGCGTACTTCGTTTTCTGAATCAGGTCATTGCTCTTGGTAATGATGGATTCCGAAGCCGGGTTGTACTTTGGTACGCCTGCGCTGCGCTTGCGCCGTTTTGTACCGTTATTTTCTGCGGAGGTATCAGGGTCAATGTATTCACCCTCAATCACTTCCGGGTTAGTTTTTGCAGCCATAGCCTGTTACCTCCGCCATACGATACCATTAGAATACACTGTATTGAGAGAAATGTCAACGATTTTTCGCAATGAAAAATCACCAAATAAAAGTTTATTTTTCCCCATAATTATTATTTTATTATTTATAATTTATCTCTTTATATATAATAA
>JABLTO010093550.1_pt1 | contig 32821 bp, 34 predicted proteins | sample 7160091 | NCBI WGS metagenome assembly JABLTO01 (sample SAMN14651225, study PRJNA627086) | human gut metagenome | isolation source: feces | host: Homo sapiens
CTGGTACTATTATTTATATAATTCTATTTATTATATTTTTATGGTTCATACTACATACGAGTATTATTTCAGAAAAAAATCCAAAACGAACTAGAAAAATAGAACAAAAATTAAAATTACCATCAAGCAAAAATAAAAAGAAAAATAAACAGAAAACAAAGAAAAAAACAACTTCTAAATAGAAGTTGCTTTTTTGTTAATAACTCGTAATAATTGGAAAAATATGGTAAAATTATATTGGTGATAATATGATTAATTTTATAATATGTGAAGATGAGAAAACCTTAAGGGATGAAACTAAAAAAATTATAGTTAGTTACATGATGAATCATGATATTGATTACAAAATTTATGAATTTGATTGTTATGATAAGAAGTTTGAACAAATTATAAAAAAGGATATAGGATTTAAAATCTACTTGTTGGATATTATCACAAAAAATGGAACTGGTATTGATGCAGCTAGAATAATAAGAGAAAAATATGATGATTGGGTTTTCAGTTATTATAATGATAACTTCTCATAATGAATATAAGTATGAAGCTCTATCTAGCAGATTATTTCTACTTGATTTTGTAAACAAACTTGATAATTGTAGTAAGAAACTAAGAGATGATTTAAATGTCGCTATGAAACATTATGATACTAGATATAAAATGTTAAGTTATGAATATAATCATACTTATTATAGAATTGAATATAGACAAATAATTTATATTGAAAAAGAACAAGATAGCAAAAGATGTATTATTAGAACTAAAGATGGTAAACAATTAATACCGGGCAGTTTAAATGATGTAGAGAAAAAGTTAGATAAAAGATTCTTTAAAACTCATAAAAGTTTAATTGTTAATTTAGATGAGATAGCACTATATGAAATAAAGAAGAATAAATTAACATTCAAAAATGGAGAACATACACATCTAATTTCTAGAAATCACAAGAAGGAGTTGATTGAGAATGTCTACAATTATAACTAAATTTATATGTTCAGCCATAATGTCAATTACTGGATTAATAATAATGAAAAGAATATGTACTAGTAATGAAAAAATATTTTCAATAAAAAGTATGGCTTTTATACTATGTTTGATCATTCAATCTGCATATATTTATGATAAAGATTATACATATTTTTATACAATTTTGTCTTATTTTTTTATGGTTATATCTTATAAGTATGTGTTAAATATTAGTATACAAAAATCAATTATAGGCTGTGGTATAATGATGATTTCTATAATTTTTTTAGAAGTTGTAGGTAGTTGTATATTAGTACCATTTTTTTCTGCAGATACAGTTAGAAATACATGGTATATAAATTTCTTTGGAAATTTAGTTTTTTCTCTTATACTATTAGCAATTTTTTTTAAAACAAAGTTTGGAGTATGGATATCAAAAATGTTAATAAATATTGAATCAAAAAAATATATAAGAGTATTAATATTTTTGATTTTATCAATAATTGCAATGAGTATATTACTTTACTCATTAACTAAAAATTTTAAATTTAACAAAATGTTTACAAATGATTTTTTTCTGTTCATCATTTTTTTCTTATTAATTATTATTCTATTTGATGAGAGAAATAGCTATGATAGACTCGTTAATGATTATGACAATCTTTTTGATTATGTAAAAATATTTGAAGAATGGATTGAAAAAGAACAGTTTATAAGACATGAATATAAAAATCAACTTGCTGTATTAAGATGTATGACTAAGGAAAAAAACGTAAAAGATAAAATAGATAGTATCATTGCTGAAAGTATCAATATAGATGGTGATGTTATTAATGAGTTAAAATATATACCTAATGGAGGTATAAAGGGATTAATTTACTATAAAGTTGCAATTGCTAAAAATAAGAAAGCAGATGTAGAAATAGACGTTAGTTCCACAGTTACAAAGTATTTTAAAAAACTTAATAAAAATCAAATTGAACTTCTATCAAAATTATTAGGAGTATATTGTGATAATGCTATAGAAGCTGCTGTAGATAATAAACATAGGTTGGTATCTATAGAGGTTTATACTGAAGGAAAAAACCTTGTATTTGTTATAAGCAACACATATAATAGAAACAACATAATATTTAATTCATCTGATAAAGGTATATCTTCTAAAGGTCCAGGAAGAGGCAATGGACTATATTTTGCAAGAAAACTATTATTGAAAAATAAGTGGATTAAATCAACAACCGATATTAGTAGGAATTTCTATATTCAAAGAATTGAAGTCTCTATATAAAATTAGTAAAAGGTTAATGCTTTTTTTGATGATATAATATACTATAATAAAAAAGCTAAAGTAAACATATTGAAAAATTAGTTATTGAGTAAAAATTTAGAAAAAATTAAAAAGAAGTATACTTACCATAAGTTATGCTTCTTTATTTTCTACTATAGAGTAGTTAGATTTTTACTTATTAATCATTGAATGAATTTATAGATTTTGGTTCATCTATAAATGCCCATACACATCCCATACTAGCTGCTCCTGTAGCAAGTAAAGCGATAGCACTAACGAATGCTGCAACTCTTTTTTTCATAATAATCTCCTTTCTTAATTTCCTATATTATAAACATCAAATAAATTGATATTTATTCATGCTTGTAGTTATTAAAAGGTTGATTTAATAACATATAAATTAAGGGATTAACCATTAGTGATTCTATAATCACACTTAGTATAAAGATAGTTGAAAGTTCATGATTGTTTATAACCAATGATAAAATTATATATATAATGGCGACACTTACGGTTGCTATTTTTCTTATTAATCTTTTCTTTTTATTTTTAAGAGGTCTTTTAACAGTATCAGCAGGTGCAAATATAAGTAAATCTATTAAACAGATACAACCTATAATTAAGATGCTAAATTTTGAAATGTTAATATTTAACATAACGCATGGTAAAACTATAAAACATATAGTAGAAGATATTAAACATTGCCAACTTTTTTTAGCATGTATTCCAAATCCAAAATATCTGATAATGTTAAAAAATAGCAAGGTTAGAATGACTTCTTTTAAAATATTTAAAACTATTGCCAAGAAAAGTATTATGACTAATTTTGTTATTGTTAAATATATACCTTCTAATCCATATTTTAATTTTTCTAAATCTTCTCCTTCATATGTTTCATACTTAGATAAGAAATTTATCATTTTATTAATTACTACTGTTTTCAAAGTTTACCTCCTATGTTGACACTAGATTATCATTTTATAAGTGAAGATTTTTATTATTTTTTTGAAAAGTATAATAATTTCTTTTTTTTTGCACAAATAGTAGAAATTTGTCGAAAAATCAACATAAAAATCCCTAAAATTCACATTTAAAAGAAAAAAGATACATATTTTAAACTGATTGTTAAACTTGTATCACTTGGTCAAGAGTCAAGAATAGTATTTAGGAAAAGAGGTGCAAAATGATAGGAAGAGTTAAGTGGTTCAATAATGAAAAAGGTTATGGATTTATTGAATATAAGGAAAATGAAGATATTTTTGTTCACTATTCAGCAATTGAAAATGATGGATATAAGACTTTATCAGAAGGACAATACGTTGAATTTAATTTAGTAGAAACAAGTAAAGGATATCAAGCATTAAATGTTAAACTTGTTAAGGAACCAGCTATGTCAAAATAGGTGGTTTTTTTCATATAAAGGTGCTATAATAAAAATAGGAGGCGATGATATGGAAATTATTATCCGTGGTGATAAAATTAAAGTAACGGATGCGATGAAAGACTATATAGAAGAAAAAATAGGAAAACTTAGTAAGTATATTGAAGATGATAGTTCTGTTCGTGCAACTGTTGTTGTTAAGGTTAAAAACCACTCTCAAATATTAGAGGTAACTATACCACTAAAATCATTTATTTTAAGATCTGAAGAGGTACAAGATGATTTTTATGCAGCAGTTGATAAAGCTGTTGATAAACTAGAAAGACAAATCAGAAAAAATAAAACTAGACTTATGTCTAAGCAAGTTAAAGGATTTGATTTTTCTTTTGAAAGTTTTGAACCACTTGAAGAAGATGAAAATTCAGATATAATTAAAAGAAAAAAAGTAGAAGTAAAACCTATGAATGAAGAAGAAGCAATTATTCAAATGGAACTTTTAAACCATCAATTTTATATGTACAAAGATAGTGAAACAAATAAAATTGCAGTTGTTTATAAAAGAAAAGATTCTGGGTATGGAATAATTGAATCTGAATAAAAAATATAATATAATTGAAAGAATTTTTAGCAATATGCTTTAATTCTTTCCTTTTTTTTGTTACAATAATTAATTAAGGGAGATGATATGGTGAATATTTTAAAAATGTTTGATAATGAATATAAAGAATTAAAAAGATTTACAAAGTTGGCTGATCAAGTAATGGAATTAGATGAAGAAATGTCTAATTTAACTGACACAGAATTACAAAATAAAACAAGTGATTTTAAAGAAAGATTAAAAGCTGGAGAAACTCTAGATGATATTTTGGTTGAGGCTTTTGCTGTTGCTAGAGAAGCAGCATACAGAGTTATTGGCGAAAAGCATTTCTATGTTCAAATTCTAGGAGCTTTAGCTATTCATTATGGTAATATAGCAGAAATGAAAACAGGTGAAGGAAAAACTTTGACATCAGTTCTTCCAGCATATTTAAATGCTTTAGAAGGAAAAGGCGTTCATATTATTACTGTTAATGAGTATCTAGCAGGACGTGATGCTGAATGGATGGGTGGAATCCATAGATTCTTAGGATTAACTGTTGGAGTTAATACTAGAGATTTATCACCTAAAGAAAAACAAGAAGCTTATAATTGCGATATTACTTATTCAACAAATAATGAAATTGGATTTGATTATCTTCGTGATAATATGGTTGTTCGAAAAGAAGATAGAGTTCAAAGACCACTTAATTTTGCAATTATCGATGAAGTTGACTCAGTATTAATTGATGAGGCAAGAACTCCTCTTATTATTTCAGGTGGAGAAATGTCTAGTGCAAATCTTTATATTTCTGCAGATAAATTTGCTAAAAGCTTAAAAGCAGAAAAAGAATATATTTATGATGAAAAGACAAAGGCTGTTACATTAACAGATGAAGGAACAGAAAAAGCTGAAAAAACATTTAAGATTTCTAATCTATATGAAGTAGAAAATGCTACTTTAGTTCACTATATAAATCAAGCATTACGTGCTAACTATGCTATGAAAAATGACGTTGATTATGTTGTACAAGATGGTGAAATAGTAATAGTTGATCAATTTACTGGACGTTTAATGAAAGGAAGAGCTTATTCTGATGGCTTACATCAAGCAATTGAAGCAAAAGAAGGAGTTAATATTAATCAAGAAACAAAAACTTTAGCGACAATTACTTTCCAAAATTTATTCAGAATGTATAAAAAACTATCAGGTATGACTGGTACTGCTAAAACAGAAGAAGAAGAATTTAGAAACATTTATAATATGTATGTTATTGAAATACCTACTAATAGACCTGTAATAAGAGATGATGAACCAGATTTAGTTTATGCAACACGTGAAGCTAAATATAAAGCAATTATAGAATTTGTTAAGGAACGTTATGAAAAAGGTCAACCTGTTTTAATAGGTACTATTGCTATTGAAACAAGTGAATTAATTAGTAGTTTGTTAAAACAAGCTCATATTCCACATGAAGTATTAAATGCTAAGAATCATGCACGCGAGGCTGAAATAATTTCTAAAATAGGTCAACATAAATCAGTAACAATCGCAACTAATATGGCAGGACGTGGAACTGATATCAAATTGTCAGAAGAAATTAAACAATTAGGTGGTTTATGTGTTGTTGGTACAGAACGTCATGAATCACGTCGTATTGATAATCAGTTAAGAGGACGTTCTGGTCGTCAAGGAGATCCTGGTTATACACAATTCTTTGTTTCAATGAAGGATGATTTAATGGTCAGATTTGGTTCAGATAGAATTGGTACTATGATGGAAAATATGGGATTGGGCGATCAAGCAATTAAAAGTAAAACATTTACTAAATCCATAACTACAGCTCAAAAAAGAGTAGAAGGAAATAACTTTGATATTCGTAAACAATTACTTCAATATGATGATGTAATGAATAATCAAAGAGAAATTATGTATGATAAAAGAAATGAAATACTTGATTCTGAATCTATTCATGAGACAGTTTTAACAACATTTAGAAATCACATTTCAGATTTAGTAAAATCTCATATTGCACCAGAAGGTTATTTAACAGAACAAGACTTAGATGATATTGTTGACTTTAGTAATGAGAATTTATTAAAGAAGGATATGAAAAAGTCTCAAATAACAAACATGGAAGTTGAAGATGTAATAGATAAGATATCAAAATTAGTAATCAAAGAATATGAAGAAAAATTAAAAGATATCCCAGCTGAAGTAACAGACGAATTTGAAAAAGCAATATCTTTACAAGTTATAGATCATTATTGGATGGAACATATTAATACAATGTCTCATTTAAGAGAAGGTATCTATCTAAGAGGATATGCTCAAGAAGATCCATTACGTGCTTATACCATGGAAGGATTTGATTTATTTGATGACATGGTTCAAAAAATAGATAAAGATATATCAACTTTCTTATTACGTGCAGAAGTAAAACAAAATATAGAAAGAAAAGAAGTTTCAAAGAAAAAAATAACAAATGAGAGTGAATCTGAGGCTCCTAAGAAAAAGCCAAAAAGAGTAAGTAAAATTGGTAGAAATGATCCTTGCCCTTGTGGAAGTGGTAAGAAATATAAACAATGTTGTGGTAAATAATTCGCAAACCCTTATGAATTAAGGATCTGTGAGATTCTAAAAAATTTTAAAATTGAAAAAATTACAAAAAAATAAGAATTTTACCTCATTTTTACCTCATTTTTTTGGAAATGAGGTAAAAACTTTCACAAAGACTTTAAAATCAAGGATTTTTGAATGCGGACAAAATGAGGTAAATGTCAACATTCTTTATTATTAAATAAAAATGACGGTCAAAAAAGATTAGTTAAGAAAAGAGAAGATTTAAATGAATCAAAATAATAGGTCTAGAACTTTTGCAGATTTATCAAAAAAGGAATTAATGGATTTTATAATGACTTTAAATAAATGTATGCAAGATTATGATAACGATATTGAATACAGAATGAAATGCTCGGAAAAAGCGGAATATGACTCTATAAAATCTAGTCCAGTATCTAAAAGAAGTTTAAAAAGATTACAATATGCAAGAAACATAAAAAGATAGCAAAGTTATTACTACTGTTTCTAATATTTGTTAAAAATATAGTATAATTATAATGAAGTTTGAAAGGAAGGAGTAGTTTAAAAAGCTATTTGAAGTTCAAAATAAGGAAAAGAGGTAAATTACCTCATTTTGTCCTCATTTTATAGAATATATATAGTACCATAAGTAACATAAATACTATAAATACTAATGTGGTTGGTACCACAAAATAAGGAAATACTATATATACTATAAGTAACATAAATACTAGATTGAACGGAACTTGTGGTTCGGGAAAAAAATATAAGAATTGTTGCGGAAAGTAGCATAAAATAAGGGAAAGATTTAAATTTTTAAAAAGATAAATTGGTTCGAGTTTTATAACTTGTCCACAAAATATTAAAAATATGTAGTAAAATAAAGGTGTGAACAAGTTATGATACTATTTAATTCCTATCTTCAGAGTGAAATGAAAACATTTCCGGTAAATATCCGTTATCAAAATTAAGTAAAATAAAAGGATGGCACCGTCTTAATGACTCCTTATATGCTATCCTTTTTTGTTTTAAAGAAAGGGTGAATAAAATGAGATTAAGTAGATTAAATATTAAAAAGATTAATCTAAATGATATTGATAGTGATTACTCTGGCCAAGATATTTTGATGAAATTAGGAGAATTATATCAATTTGAAAGTGGTATTTATGGTTATGGTAATTTATGGACAAAATTAGAAAGAAAAGTTGAAAATGTCATTATTGAGGAATTAGATAAGGCAGGATGTATTCAAGTAGAATTTCCAAAACTTCAACCAAGAAAAATATGGGATCAATCAGGCAGATGGAATACCTATACAAAAGATGGAGATATAATGTTTACAATAAAAAACAATTTAGGTGAATATGGACTTGCTCCAACTGCAGAAGAATGTGCTACTTTATTTGGTGCCAATAGATTATCTTCATATAAAAATTTACCAGCTATTTATTATCAAATAGGTGAAAAATTTAGAAAAGAAATCAGAACTAGAGGTTATTTATTTAGACCAAGAACTTTTGTTATGATGGATGCTTATTCATTTGATAAAACTGAAGAAGATATGCAAAAGACATATGAACTAATGCATCAGGTATATTTAAATATATTTAAAAGATTAGGCATCAAAATTATACCAACCGTTAGTGATAATGGTGTTATAGGTGGAAAAGTTGCAGAAGAATTTCAAGCAATTACAAATTTAGGAGAAGGCAAAACTCTTTATGATGAAGAAAAAAATATTGGTATTAATAAAGAAGTTTTAGAATTTGAAAATAAGGATGAATATCTTAAACAATTAGGAGTAAGTAATATTGCTGGTTTAAAAGAATATAGTACTGTTGAATTAGGAAATAATTTCCAACTTGGAACAAAATATTCTGATAGTATGGGATTTTTCTATATGGATGAAAATAATGAGAAAAAACCATATTATATGGGATGTTATGGAATTGGTTTAGGAAGAATAATTGCTTGTTTAATAGAAAATAATGTTATTAAAGAAAATAATAAAATCAAAGGTTTTGCTTTACCATATGATATAGCATCTTATAAAGTACAAATAATATACAATGAAAATAATAAAGAAGAAGGGGAAAAATTGTATAATTATTTACTACAAAATAATATTAATGCAATAATTGATGATAGAGAAAATTTAAATATTGGAAATAGAATAAATGATGTTTATGTTTTAGGAACACCAAAAATGATTATATTAGGTACAAAATTTGATGGAACTAATTATGAAGTAGAAGATACAAAAACAAATAAAAAAGAAATTGTTAACATAGATAACATAATAAATATATTAAAATAGTAAGAGGAGGCAATTAATATTGTGTCCTTTTTAATAAGATTTAATTTGGTCGAATTCGAGCAAATTGATTGTTATATAATATAAAAAATAGTATAATGTCTATTATAAATTAACTAAAAATATTTTGAAAAGGAGGATAGAACATGGATAATAAATTAATTGGAAATGAGAAAAATATTTTATAATGATACTGAAGGAAATACAAAAGTAGAAGTGCTATTAGAAAATGAAGATGTTTGGTTAAATACTGAAGCATTAGCAGCGCTTTTTAATATTGATAGAAGTGGAATTGTAAGACATATTAACAACATTTATAAAGATGAAGAGTTGGATGGAAATAGCACGTGTGCAAAAATTGCACATATGGGTAATGACGGCAAACAAGTTTATAACACAAAATATTATAATCTTGATATGATCATTTCAATAGGTTTTAGGGTTAACTCTAAAAAAGCAATTAAATTTAGAACTTGGGCAAATAAAATAATTAAAGATTATATGGTTCAAGGTTTTGCATTAAATGATGAAATATTTGAAATAGGAAAAATGACTATTAAAAGTCCACAAGGACAAAATATCTTTTGTTATAATGCAGAAAGATGTATATGCTATTTATTAAGAGTAATTCAGCAAGTTCTTTAGAAATTCCAAAAATATTATTATTCGAATAAAAAACTATATAAGTCATATATACACCATAGAAATAATCTTAAATAGATTTAAGAATAATAACCTTTTTTAGTATAAATATCTTATTATATATTAATTATACATTTCAAAAATATTTTCATAAATTAACATAGAAGAATTGAAATATGAGAATTAATTCTAAAAATTAGAGGAGGATGTATAATGAATAATTGTAATGATTGGGAACAAATAAGAAAAAAACAAGAAGAATATAGAAGAAAATGTAAGTTTTATTATGTAAAAGGTCCAACGGGACCAAAAGGTGAAAAAGGAGATGTTGGTTCACAAGGAGAAAAGGGAGATAGAGGTATTCCTGGACCTGCAAGTATTGATGTCGGAATTACAGAAACTGTGGAATCTTCTGAAGATGCTAAAGTAGAAAATGTTGGAACAAAAGAGGATGTTATTTTAAATTTCAAAATACCAAGGGGAGAACAAGGAATCGATGGTAAAATTGGTCCACAAGGTATTCCTGGTCCTAAAGGTGAAAAAGGTGATATTGGTCCACAAGGAATAAAAGGCGAAAAAGGAGATCAGGGACCATCAACTATTCAAATTGGAAATATTGAAACAATAGAATCTAATGAAGAAGCAGAAGTTATAAATGTTGGTACACCAGTAGATGTAGTTTTAGATTTTAAAATACCAAAAGGAGAAAAAGGCGACCAAGGAGATATTGGACCAAGGGGATTACCAGGAGAAATAGGAAGGACAGAACACATTGCTATAGATGAAACTGAAACTTTAGAACCAGGGGAGCCTGCTCAAGTCATGGATACATTTGAAAATTGGGTACATCATTTAGCGTTTTTAATTCCAAAAGGAGAAAAAGGAGATGTTGGAGAAAGAGGACCACAAGGACCAGCAGGTCCTCCAGGAACAGAGTTTGTATCTGCTTATGGGATTAGATATTCAATGGTTACTACACAACTAACATTATCGCAAGGGACTGATACAATAATACCACTACCTGAAAAAGGAACAGCTTTTCTTACAGATTATCCAGATGGTAATTCAATAAGAATAAAAGAAAATGGAACTTACCTAGTATCATATTCATTATGTGGTGCAACAAATGAAGATTGTTCATTAACTATGTCTGTAAGAGCAAATGATATACTACAACCAGCTACGAATGCAACTAGTGAGTTTCAAGCACAAATAATTAACTGCATAAGTGGTTCAACTATTGTATCTCTTAGTAAAGATGATCTCGTTACATTAAATGTAAAGGCATCTATGGCAGTTAGTCTAATATTTAATGGAAGTACTAATGCAGTTCTAAGTGTAACTAAAATACATTAAAGGAGTGGAAATCTCACTCTTTTTTTGTTATGAATTAATTATTTCAAAATTGATTGAAGCCATAAGATATAACAAAGGAAAGTGATAATATGCAAATAATAAATGATAATACTATTGTAATAAATAATAGTGAGGAATTAGAACAAATATTGAGCGAAGAAAATAATTATAGTTATATTTATTTAGGAAATGACATTACAATGACAAGTGGTTTTGTTATAAATAGTAATAAAAGTAAAGTTATTATTGATGGAACTTACAACAATACTAAACATACTTATACAAATAACTTGAGTTCAGAAGCAAATGTTATAAAGGTAAGTACAACTAATAAAAAAATTATATTAAAAAATATGAATATAATATCTTCACATGGTCATGGAGTTATTTATGTTCCTTCTCATCCCAATTATTCTAATGTGGTAGTAGAATATAATAATATAAATTTTAGTGGAGTAGAACTATCATGTAATTATTATGGAACAACTAAAATCGTTGATTCTCTTATAGAGGCAAAAGACACAAATAATGTTTCGACCCAAAGAGTTTGTGACTCTAATAGGATTATAATTGGAGGAAATACAACAATCACAAGCAGTTCCAATACAAACACAGTTTTCTTTTTTAATGATGTTATACCATCTTATATTAAAATAGTTCCTAATAGTAATGTAAGTATTACAACTAATAAAGAACTTATGAATGGAACTAATAGGTTAGACTTAATAGTAGGGCATGGATCAGAATTTCTTTTAACGACAGGAAATGGTTTTGCAATAACAACAACACATGGTGCTAGAAATGTTTTAATAGAAGAAATGGCTAAATTTACATTTATAGAAAAAAGTCACCAAAGAGTTCCTATGTGGAATGTATTTGGAGATTTTACGGTTAAAGAAGGAGCAAGTATATCAGTAATAAATACGTATATGAAAACACCTACTGATAATTATAATATTTATTTTAAGGGTACAAATCAAAAGTTTATACTGGATAATCCAAAATATGTGAATATTTACACTAAAAATGCCAATGTAGTCTATACTAATAATCCAGTTGATTTTATGTTTAATTTTAGTAGAATTAATTTGTGGTTATATGCCCTTGATTATACCTCAGCTTGTAATATTGATGATACGCCAGCATTTTGCTGGTATAAAGAAGATACACCAGTTAAAATAACAGGTATCTTAAATAAAGATAGTACTACAGTTACATCACATAATTTTACAGATACCGAATTAGCTTCACTGCCTGATATAAATAATTTTACACTACAAAATATAAAAATATTAACTATTGGAATGCTTAAGATAAACGTTCATCCAATTATAGATTCTATAAATGCAATTTCAGGACATACTATACCTTACGCAAATGTCAAAATAGAATACAATAATAAAAGTTTAACAGCAACAGCAGATGAAAATGGTTTTTTCGAAGTAAATATCGACTCTATTATTACAGATGATACAAGAATTAAAATTATTTCTTGTTTAAACGGCTGTTTTAGTGAAAGAAAAGTAACTACTCCATTTATGGGAGAGTTAACTCTTTTAAAAGTAACAGAAAATATTCCGTTTAGTATAATTCCATCTTCTACTAATCCAACTACTTTATCTAAAAAAAATGAAACAGTGGTAACTGTTGTTGATAGTAGAGTAAATAGTACTAATTGGAGATTGTATATAAATTTTATAAATCCAATGATAGAAGCAACTGGTAAAGTTTTAATAGACTCACTATTTTTTAAGAAATTTGATAATGAGAAAATTATTTTGAAGACACAAAAAAAGTTAATATATGAATCAAATGATAATGGTGGAAGTGTAAATATTAGTAATATTACATTTTCTACTGATAAAGGATTGTTTTTAAAACCTAGTAAGAATTTATTGGAAGATGAAGATTATTCCACATTAATAGTTTGGAGTATTGAGGCATAATGCCTTTACAAAAAAGAAATTTGATTCATACAATATATTGTAATGAGGTGAATTATGACAAGTGATTATATTTATATTAAAATTTGTAGTAATGAAAACAGTAATTTAAGAGTAAAACTAAAAGATAAATGTAATAAGAGCGTTTTTGAAGGTATTACGGATAATTTTGGAAGAGTTAAGATACCAATATGTAATAATGAAGTATATAAATTAATTGTATATTCCAATTTATCAATTATGAAAATACCTTTAATTGCAAGAAAGAATAAGTTTTATTTTATAAACGTTGGAAATTATAAAAGAAAGGACCATCTTGTTACAGTTTTATTGACGGATAAATATTATCCAAATATAAAAATAGAAGGAGGAAAGATGATATTATGGCAAGACATACAATCCCAATAACAAATGGTAAAGGAAGTATTGAACTTGTTACAGGAACATATAATGCTCAAGCTGTAGCCGGTGGATATGATGCATCAACTCTTGATCCTAAAAGTGTTAATATTATTGATGGAACAACTACATATGCATTTACAATAAGTGCAACAGGGACTTTAACACTTCATGTTACAGATACGGGAAATCCTGATACTGGAGTACAAATTATTGGTGCTAAGTTTATAAGAACAGATAGTACAGGAACAATCGTTGGAAATGAAATAACAACAAATGATGATGGAAATGCCGTATTTAATAATGTCCCATTTGCAGAATCTAATAGTACAGCAATATATTATAAACAAATATCAAGTGATGGAGGTCATACGTTTGATGATACTGTTAAATCAATTGTTATGACTCAATCATCTGAAACAGTTCAAATAACAAATCCACCAGCACCAGTTAGAAACTTCACGTTAATGGATGCAAGTTTCCCTAATATACCTATTATAGATGGTCAAATAATACTTGAAGAAAATCAATAAAGAAGCAGATTTAAAAAACTGCTTCTTTTTATAATAATTATAAATAAAACTTGCTGAATAAAGTAAACGAATTATCTATTCTTTTATATATAGTTTGAATTCTATTTATTGAATTCATTTAAGAATGATAACAATTACATAAGTAACATGATATTACTTTTTTACCCTTTGAACTGGACTTTTTTTTGCTTTTTTATTAATATTAATTTTTGCTTGTTCGTAATATGAAGCAAAAGCTTTTGCTTGTTCAATTCTTTTTGTTTGTTTATTTCTTGAAATCATTATAGGATTATTGCTTTGTATCTGAATAATTTCTTCAGTTATACACAATATTTTTTGTGATTGTTTTTTATTAGAAAACTTGTTAGTTGTATACTCAGGAGTATTAGTCAATATCATTGATACTAATTTTATTATAAGGTTTTTATCAAAGGTACATTCTATGTTTTTTTTGTTATTGCTATATTCTGGTAATTCATGTGTCATAAAACCATTCCTTTCAAGTTTTAAATTATAGCATACATTGAATATTATGTAAATTATTAAATTAATACTATTTGATAAAAATACTAATTTTTAGTCATCTTTTAAATAAAAAAAACAAACCAAAATGGTTCGAATGTTTTATTAATAATCTTTCAAAACAAACAATATTTATGCTATTATTTTATATTTTTAATATCTAACAATGTCATTGCAAACAAATATTTTTTTAATAAGTTCTTTTACTGCAGTACCACAGTATGAACAACTTTTTTCACCTAAGCTAGTTATAGGACTTCCGCAATTTGGACAATGTAAACCAATAGCCTTAATATCTTTACTAAGCTTTTTCTCATCATAAATATAGATAAATTCAGTTCGTGCACGATCTTGAGTTTTGATACTTTTACCATTTCTTTCAAGAAAATATTCATAACTAGAAGAAAAGTATATAGTCGCAACACCACCTTCTTTTTTGTATCTAGCTACAACAGTATTGTGAATTTTAAAGTTTTTGAATCTAACTTCTTCATCTTTATAATCACTAATCATTTTATCTATAAAACTTTTTATTTTTCCACTAAACTTGCTAGAATCCTTTGTCTCAATTGCTTTATAACTATCAAGTATTACTTTTTCAGCTTCTCTTTTTAGTTCATTTATATTTATATCAATAAAATCTTTATTTATTTGTTCTAAATAAATACTATCCATACTAGAAAGTGATTTAGGAACTTCTTGATCTTCAATTCTAGCTTCCTCAATTATATCTTTTAGACTCATTCCATTAAATCCATGTTTTCCAAGAATATTTTTAATTTTGAATTTAATATATAAGTAACAAAATATTATAAATAAAATAAAGATTATTACTCCAATTAAAAAATACATAGTATCACCTTCTTTAATTTTATCATACAAAATTAAAATTAATTACATAAACTAAAAATATTTTATCTTAATATGCTATAATAATAAAGAAATATAATAATTATGGGTGATAATATTATGAAATTTAGCTCTCCAAAAGTAGAAAAATGCGTTCCTAAAGAAATTTTAGAAAGTTTTTCTACAAAGGAATTTAATAATGGTATTTATGCTAATAATATAAATAAGGATATTATAGTAAATTCCGCTACCTTTGATAGTTGTATATTTGAAAATATTGATTTTAGTAATATAAAACTAGAAAATGTAGATTTAATTGATGTTGTTTTTAGAAATTGTGATTTATCTAATCAAAACTTTGATAAGCAATTTATAAGTAGAGTTACTTTTAATAATTGTAAACTACTAGGTACAAGTTTTATTGACAGTAGTCTAAATAATATTGAGTTTTGTGAGTGTAGTTGTAAATATATCAATTTGGCAGCTAGTAAAATAGAAAATTTAAAAATAATAGATTGTGATTTTAGTGAATCATCATTTTCAGAATCAAAATTAAAAAACATAGATTTTGATAAGGTAAAATTTATGAATGCTGAATTTATAATGACAGATTTGAAAGGTATAGATTTTTCTAATTGTGACATTAATGGAATTATGTTTGATTCTAAATCTTTAAATGGAATTATTATAAATACTTTTCAAGCGTCAAGTATTGTTGGGATGTTTGGAGTTAAAATTAAAAATTAAAAAAGGTACCTAGATAGTTCTAAGTACCAATCTATATACAGGGGATCTTCACATAACTTCGTGAACCCTCCCCACTAATATAATATGTAAGAAAATGCCAAATATACAAAAAAAGTAATTTATTTTATTTATTGATTAAGATATTTTAGGTATAATACTTATAATAATTAAAAGGACGGGATAATATGACAAATGAGAAAATAGAAAAAATACTAACAAATAGTTTAAAAAAAGTAAATGATTTATGGAGGTCACTTTGACTGCTGTGAAAAAATAAAACAAATAAAACAATTAGAAGAAAAAACTATGGAAGATGGTTTTTGGAATAATAAAGATACATCTTCTGAAATAATAGATGAAATTAATAAATTAAAGCAGATAGTAGAACCTTTAGAAGAATTAAAATCAAAAATAAATTCAAACTTAGAACTACTTGAGTTATTAGAAATAGAAGAAGACAATGAGGTTTTATCAGCAATCGAAAAAGAAATTCCTCTAATTGAAAAAAAAATATCAGAAATTAGCTTAAATTTATTACTAAGTGGAAAGTATGATGGAGAAAATTGCATTTTAGAGATTCATCCAGGAGCAGGAGGAACAGAATCTTGTGATTGGGCAATGATGTTATATCGTATGTATAGAAGATATGCAGAAAGGAAAGACTATAAAGTAGAAGTTCTTGATTACCAAGATGGAGAAGAAGCAGGTATTAAAAGTGTTTCTATGTTAATAAAGGGAACAAATGCCTATGGATATTTAAAAAATGAAAAAGGTGTTCATCGTTTAGTCAGATTATCACCATTTGATTCTAATAATAGAAGACATACATCTTTTGCTTCAGTCGAAGTAACACCAGATATAAAGAAAGATATCGATGTTACTATAGATGAAAAAGATTTAAAGATAGATGTTTATAGATCAACAGGAGCAGGAGGACAGGGAGTAAATACAACAGATTCAGCAGTAAGAATTACCCATCTTCCTTCCAAAATAGTAGTTACTTGTCAAAATGAAAGAAGTCAAATTCAAAATAAAGAGCATGCCCTACAAGTATTAAAAACAAAATTATTATTATTAGAAGAAGAAAAACAACAGCAAGAGTTAGCTACAATTAAAGGAGGACAACAAAATATTGAATTTGGTTCTCAAATTAGAAGTTATGTTATGCATCCCTATTCAATGGTAAAAGATCATAGAACTAATGTAGAAACAAGTAATGTTTCCAAAGTATTAGATGGAGATATTGACCTATTTATACAAAGTGAATTAGAAAGAGGTGTTTAAATGAAATTTTTTCAAAATAAAAAGCTAGATTCCATTGAAAAAAGAATAAATAGCAAATCAAAAATAAAAAGATATTTGGAATTTTTTGTAGGATGTAGTATCCTAGCTATTTGCTTTAACCTTTTTTTATCACCAAATGATTTAGTACCAGGTGGTGTTTCAGGAGCAGCTATTATTTTGAATCATCTTTTTGGAATAGATAAATCTTTATTTATATTAATTGTAAATATTATTTTATTAATCCTTAGTTATTTCCTACTCGGAAAAGAGAAGACTAAAGCTTCAATTTTAGGTAGTTTTTTATTTCCAATATTAGTTAGTTTAACATCAGACATAAATTTATATTTAAAAATAGATAATTCACAAGTCTTACTTTCAGCCCTTTTTGCAGGAGTTGTCTATGGCTTTGGAGCAGGTATAAACTTTAAAGCTGGTTTTACGACAGGTGGTACAGATATCTTAAATCAAATAATATCTAAGTATTTTAAAATAAGCATGGGAAAAAGTATGCTGATTTGTGATGGAACAATAGTTGTACTATCAGGAGTTGTTTTTGGTATTAATAATTTAATGTATTCTATAATAATTCTTTACTTAATAAGTTATATGTCTGATCGAGTTATTCTAGGAGTATCAGATAGTAAAGCTTTTTATATAATAACTGATGAAGAAGAAAAAGTAAAAGAATATATTATAAAATACTTAAATCATGGAGTTACTATTTTCCAAGCAAAAGGTGGCTATAAAAAGGAAAGACAACATGTCTTAATGTGTGTTCTACCTACAAAAGATTACTTTCGTCTAAAAGAAGGAATTCATGAAATAGATAAAGATGCTTTCTTTGTTGTAACTGATTCCTATGAAGTATTTGGAGGTGAGTAATTTGCATCTTTTTAATAAAGAAGAGTTAAGTCTTTTACCTGAAGATATCCTAAAAAAAGTTAATAGAAATCATCTTTTAAAAAGATATATGATGTTACTTATATCTATGTTTATTTCAGCTTGTGTTTTCAATTTATTAATTGTTCCAACTAATATTGTAACTGGTGGAATAAATGGTATTTCGATTATTTTAAAAAACATCTATGGATTTTCTCCATCAATAGTAATGTTTGTTATATCATTAATTCTATTATTATTTAGTTATATGTATTTAGGAAAAGCTCATGCAGCAGGAACTATCGTTGCTGCCTTCCTATATCCGTTATTTGTTCAATTAACTTCTAATATATCATTGCATCTAGACTTTAAACCAGATGATTTGCTTCTTATTTCAATTTTTATTGGAGTAGTTGGTGGTTTTAGTAATGGTTTAATGTATAAAACAGGTTTTAGTAATTGTGGTCTTCCCATAATAAGTCAAATACTTTATAAAGAGTTTAAAATTCCAATCTCGAAAAGTAATTTTATAATTAATGGAATTATAGTTCTAATAGGAGGATTTTTCTTTGGATTTACAATGGTTATGTATGCTTTAATAATTCTTTATATAAATAGTTTTATGTTAGATAGAGTAATTTTAGGAGTATCTAAAAATAAAGCCTTTTATATAATAACAGAAGAATATGAATTAGTTAGAAAATATATTATTGATAATCTTCATCATAATGTTACAATGTTCAATGTTAAAGGTGGATTTTTAGAAAAGAAAAGAATGGTTTTATTAACAGTAATTCCCTCAAAAGAATATTTTGTAGTAACAGAAGGTATCAAAGAAATAGATAGTAAAGCCTTCTTCTTAGCTTGTGATGCATATCAAGTCGAAGGAGGAAGATAAAGGAAGAAAGAATTGGCGCTTTCTTCTTTTGTTATGTCGAAAATTGTGATATAATTGTCATACTAAGGAGGTTAAAGATATGGACTTAATTAGACTTAAGAATGTCAATAAAAAATATAAAAATGGTGTTACAGCTATATATGATATGACTCTTTCTTTAAAAAAGGGTTCATTTACCTTTGTAATTGGTGGATCTGGTTCAGGTAAAAGTACTTTTATAAAGATGCTTTATCGTGAAGAAAAACCTACTAAGGGACAAATTGTAGTAGGTGGAGTTAATGTAGCAAAACTTAGAGATAAAAAAGTATATAAACTAAGAAGAAAATTGGGAATTGTATTCCAGGATTATAGATTATTACCTAAATTAACAGTATATGAAAATGTAGCCTTTGCTATGGAAGTTATTGGTGCTACTAAACAAGAAACAAGACAAAAGACATTAAAAGCTATTGAACTTGTTGGTTTAAAAAATAAGGTACATAACTATCCAGATCAACTATCAGGTGGAGAACAACAAAGAGTTTCAATTGCTCGTGCTATAGTTAATAATCCAAAATTACTTTTATGTGATGAACCTACAGGAAACTTAGATCCTGATATGAGTATGGAAATTATGAAAGTTTTGGAAAATATCAATGAGAAAAAGGGAACTACTATTCTAATGGTTACTCATGATAAAGATATTGTTAATAAAATGAAAAAAGATGTTATTACCCTAAAAGATGGTAGAATTACAAGTATAAAAGAAAGGGGAACTTATGATGAAGATATTTAGAATGCTCGGAAGAAGTATTAGAGATGCTTTCAAAAGTGTATTTAGAAACTTTAGTTTGTCGCTTGCTTCTATTTCTTGTATTACAATTACCTTAGTTATAGTAGCAGTATCAATAATTGCCTCTTTCAATGTAGAAAATTTTGCTAAAGAAATAGAAAGCGATTTAACAATAGTAGCGTTTCTTAAATCAGATGTAGAAGAAAAAGATATTGAAGATTTAACTACAGAAATAAAAAATATGGCGAATGTTGAGTCAGTTGAATTTCAAGGAAGAGAATCAATCAAAGAAGAAATGTCTAAGGAATCAGATGCTTTTAATTCTGTTATGTCTGAATGGAGCAAGGAAGATAACCCCTTAAAAGATACCTTTAAAATCAAAGTAAAAGACGCTACTGAAATTTCTCATACAGCGAAAAAGTTAAAAAATATGGAACAAGTATCTTTAGTAAGATATGGAGAAGGTATGGTTGATAAATTAGTAAATGCCTTTTCTTCAATTGAAAAAGTTGCTTACGGTGTAGTTATTGCTTTAGTGGTAGTTACAGTATTCTTAATTATTAATACAATTAAGTTAACTATATTCTCAAGAAAAAGAGAAATATCAATTATGAGATTAGTTGGAGCTAGTAACTTTTCTATAAAAACTCCGTTCATTGTAGAAGGTATGTTTTTAGGATTAATTGGTTCTATAATACCAGTAATTCTAACTACATTTGGTTACTTAGCTTTCTACAAACATTTCGATGGTTATTTATTTAGTAAATTAATTAGATTAATAGAACCAGAACCATTTATTTATCAAGCATCAGGCCTTGTTGTAATAATAGGTATTATAGTTGGTATGGTAGGTAGTGCAAGTGCTGTAAGGAAATATCTAAAAATATGATGAAGAAAAGTTTAAAAAAATATCTTCTTTTAACTTTAGTAATTTCTTTAGTAGCACTACCATATAATGCTTCTGCCCAAACACTAAAGGATTTTGAAAATGAAGTTGCTAAATATACAGCAGAACTACAAGCAAAACAAGATAAAGTAGCTAAGAATGATGCTGAGGTAGCAGAAATTAAAAAGAAAATTGCAAATATCGAATCTCAAATAACAGAAGCTGAAAATGAAATTAAAAGATTAGAAGATGAAATAGATAAAAGCAATAAAGAAATAGAAAATAAAAAAGAACAAAGTAAAAAGATTATGAAGTATTTCCAAATAATGCGAAGTGGTAATACATATTTAGAATACATATTTGAAGCAGAAAGTGTTACAGATATGATTTATAGAATATCTGTTGTTGAACAATTAACTGAGTATAATCAAAAAGTTGTTAATGAATTAAATCAACTAATTAAAGACAACAATGAAAAGAAGCAACAATTAAAAAATAAACAAGCAGAATTAGATAAGTTAAAATCTTCTCTTCAATCAGAAAAAGAAAGAATTAATGCAGACACAGCGGCAATAAAAGAAACAATGCCAACCGTTGAAGAGCAAATTAAATCTGCTAAGGAAAACGTTTCTTATCTTAAGAAAATAGGTTGTGGTTCAAACGAAGATGTTCAAAGATGTATTAACAGAGTAACAAGTTCATCCTCAGGGTCACTTCCTAGTACAGGAAATGTTAAAAGACCTACAACAACAGGTATAAGAAATGCTGGAGTAGGAGGATATCCTGGACATATTGGTCAAGATATTGGTAGTAGTAATAAGAGAAACGAAACTATTTATCCTATAGCTGATGGAACAATTTTCTATGTAGGACATGATAATTGTAATAGTAGGACCTGTAGTTTTCAATGTAATGGTAATGCTAATATTGTTGTCATTAAACATAATATAGCTGGAGTAGGAACAGTGTATGCAACTTATGCTCATATGTCATCAGTTAGTGCTCCATCAAGTGGATTTGTCTCAGTAAATACACCAATAGGACAAATGGGAGATACCGGATGTACTTCTGGTAGTGATCCTGGTGGAAGATCAATTCACCTACATTTAGAAATATCAAGTTGTCACTGGAGAAGTGGTGGTGGTTGTACTTGGGCAGGTTACCAAAGAAATATTATTTCACCAAGTAGCATTGTAACATTACCATCACGTTGGTCTAATAGATAAAAGGTAATTCTTTTGAATTATCTTTTTGTATGAAAATAATTTTTTAGTCAATAATATTATTAGGAGGAAATATTATGGAAGAAAAATTAGAACTATTAGAACAAGTTCATCATGATTCAGCTATGGCTGCATATACTATAGAAAAACTACTTGATAAATTAAAAGATAAAGATAATAAGATAAAGGCTTATGCTGAAGAAATTTTAAAAGAATATCAACAATTTGAAGAAGAGGCAAAAGTCTTATTAAAAGAAAATAATAAAGAACCATCAGATCCATCTCTTATGGCTAAAATGGGTTCATCTATGGGAATAAATAAAGAAGTAAAAGAAGATAATAGTGATTCATCTATTGCAAATATGTTAATTCAAGGTGTTTCAATGGGAAGTTTAGAAATAGAGAAAAAATTAAAAGAGTATGATAAAGAATTAGATAAAGATGAAAAAAGTATTGCTAAAAAATTCTTAAAATTTCAAGAAAAAACAATAAACCATTTAAAAGAATATATTTGATTTATTTCTATATATCTGATATAGTAAATGAAAAGTTATGGGTGGTAATATGCGCGTTTTCGATTTTGATAATACAATCTATGATGGAGAAAGTGTTTTTGACTTTTTTCTTTTTTGTATTAAAGAAAAGAAATCACTAATTAAATATGCACCTATAGTTGTATATACAACACTTATGTATGAATTAGGATTTTTGTCAATTGATAAGTTATGTGAGCTTGCTAGTAGAATGTCAAAAGTAATTATAGATAATAAAGATAATGCGGAAAGTTTAATTGAAAAATTTTGGAAAACACATGCTAAAAACTTAAAGTTAGATTATTTAGAACAATTAAGAGAAGACGATGTTATTATAACTGCATCTCCAAGTATACTTATTGATGGCATAAAAGACAAATTAAATACGAAAAATATTATTTGTAGTGAAATGTGTATAGAAACTGGAAAGCTAGAATTTTTATGTTTTAGAGAAAATAAAGTTAAAGCCTTTAAAGAAAGATATCCTAATGCTGTAGTTGAAGAATTTTATACTGATTCTTATAATGATAAACCATTAATGGAAATTTCTAAAAAGACATATTTAGTTAAAAAATAGTCTATTTAAAAAAGTTACCATTTATTAGAAATGATAACTTTTTTCTTTCAAATTAATATTTGTATATTAAACTCATAGAATTATTGTAGGGAGGTGACTATGAACGAATTAAATAATATAGTAACAGCAGTTGGTAACTATAATAACATTCCAACAACTCTTACTTCAAATACTTCCGTAGTTAATATTATTGAAGGATTAAGCCTTCATAAGGAAGCAGATAAGACTAATTGGGGTGGTGGAAATTTAGAATATACAATTACTATTGATAATCAAACAGATAAAATCTATGTAAAACCTATAGTTACTGATGTTATTGATACAACTTTAGTTGATTTTATCGATGGAAGTGTAGAAATAAATGGTGTTACTGCTACCCAAGATCAATATAATTATAATGAGGCAACACATACATTAACAGTTAACCTAGATGATGTAACACCCTCATCAAACTCTACTTTTACGTTTTCTGTTAAAAAGAAAGACTAATAATTATTTTATTTTACAAAGTCGCTCAGAATTAATTTGTGAAAGTGGAAAGACAATATATAGTAATTATGTCACAGTTATCGGACTTAAAGCTAGAGGCTTTTCTAACAATAATTGGTGTGGAACTCCACATTGGAGAATTTAAAAATCACAAAAAGAGTGATTTTTTTCTATTCTTCAATACTCCAAATAAGTGTTGTATTATATTCTTCATTTGCTTCTAAGGCATTATTTTGTAAAGATAAGAGTGGCCCTTGTTCCTTAGACCAAGTTATTTTTGTAACCTCGGCTGTTCCATTATTATTAATTCCTGTTAATACTAGTGTTGGTATTTCATTTAAAATAACACTTGTATTATCAAATTTTTTAAATATTATAGCATTAGGAAGTGAAAAGTTGTTTGCTGAAGTTAATGGACCTGAAAGATGAGCATAAAGTTTCCAGTTAGAACTTACAATTCTACTATCTACTATATTAACAAATATTTGATCACTTTTTTTGAAAATAAGAGGTGTTGTTGTTACATCATCAAGGGAAAAAGAAAAACTACTAGTATTACTATTCAAAGTAAGTTCTCCATCATGTGGTGTAGTAATAGTTCTCGTTTTATAAACAGAACTATTACCAACATTAACTGTTATTGTAATTTCAGTATCATCTTCAATTGGTGTTGGTATAGTGCATTCAAAAAATCCGTTTTCATCAGTAGTTACCGTGTAAGACCTACTATCATAAGAAATCATAACATCAGCAAATTCTATAGTATGACCACTAATAGTAGTAGATGTTTTAGTTATAGGATGAATATTTAAAGGATATGTTCCTATTGATAATTGTTTTCTATTTTGAAATGAAAAGTTAGTTAAATCTGGAAGAATTGCTAGTTCCTCATTACTAATATTATGAGTTGTAATACTTGTAGAACTGTTTGTTATAGTACCTTCTATTGTTAGAGAATCATCTTTTAAATACCAAGAAAAGTCTGGTAAATTATAGATACCTCCAGCATTTGTAAAAGTATTAGAATTTTGCCACATATTAATTCTATTTAATGAAAAATTAAAGTTAAGAGGATTATTTGTATATAATATATTTGCATTTTTACTATATAGAATTAAACTTTTAGGATTATTTAAAATCAACTTTTGATTAGTACCTTTAAAATGAATATTATAATTGTCGCTAGGAGTATTATCATAAGTGTTAATTATATAAACATTAGCGCCATTATTAACTGTAAAATTTCCATATACATTCCACATAGGAACTCTTTGATGATTATTTTCTATAAAGTTTAAAGTTGCCCTTTCATCAATTAAAACATCAGTAGCTCCAGTAGTAGTATTGAAAGAAAAACCATTAGCGGTTATTAAATTAACTTCAGCATCATGAAGTATAGTAAAATTAAGTTTAAAAGTACCTCTCATAAATTCATTGTAAGTACTAGTTAAATTAACATGACTATTAGGAAGAAATTTTATGTATGGATTACCTGTGTCATTTCGGAAATAAAATAAAGAATAGTTTTTGGCATCACTTGAGATAATAGTATTTCCACCAATTTCAATATGATCTGCTTCCAATGATTCTTGAGCTTCTATATTAGATGTATCTTCAATTGTTATATTACAATCTATTACTCTTATAGTTCCATAAGGATTAAATCCCATTTCTGTACCATTGAATTTAATATTATTATATTCAGTACAAACATTTTTATATGTTGTATAAACTGGAACATGTATAATTCCAAATGGGTTTACTGAAGAAACATCCGTGTTTTTAAATATAATCCGTCTATTTGTAGGACTAGCAGTAATGACATCAGTATTTTCTATACTATTCATTCCTGTATATGCATATCTAGTATTTAAATAAGTTCCGTCAATAATAACTTTTTCTTTATTTTTATTGATAGTTATTCCAGAAGTAAGATTAATATTATTTCCAAAATAAATATAAGTATAATTATTATCTTCTTCTAAAACAGTTTTTAATTCATCACTTGTTGTAACTACAACAGTATTATTATTAATTATTTGCAATTCATATCACCTTCTACGTAGTAATTTATGAAGTGATTTTACTATTGAATAATTAGTTTGCATTGGTTTTTTGAATTTTACAGTGTCTTATAAAAAAACAAACTAGTTTTTAACTTGACTAGTTTTAAGTTTACAAAAATGTCTCTGTATTATTAAATATTATGTTTCTTGATTAGTATGCCATATCTGAAAAAGTAATATCAGAGATTGCATTATTTTCTATTTCTGTTTTTAGTTGTAACTCTATTGGTGTTGTTGTTTCTAATATATTTACTTTTGAAAAAAACATTTCCGGTGTATTACCTTTTTTTAGCTCAAAAGAAAAATTATCCATCTTTTTATTATTTGTTGCATCATACAAGTAGAAAGATGCTCCAACAGTTGAGGTTACACCTGATATTTTACCGCATAGAGTTATTTCATAAACACCTTCTTTTAAAAGACTGATATTTCTATTATTATTGATTGTAAAATAATCATTTGTATTTGGTACTTTCTTTGAATTTCCTGTTGTTACAATTCCAGCAACTGTATTTTCTGGAAAATCAACAAAAACTAAAGAATTGTATAAAGTTTCACTTAAACCAGGATCTCCTTTATCACCTTTAGGACCTGTAGGTCCAGTTGCTCCTTGAACAAATATATACCTAAGGTTTTTATTACACTCTCTTACTTTTCTTTCAACATTATCACAGTTATCATCAAAGTTATGACTATTCATATGAATTTTCCTTTCTTTTATATATTATGTAGGTTTATACGATTAAGTTATTAAAAGGTAGTATTACTCCTACATAAAAAATATTCTAATATTTAATAAAAACTTCATTAAATATTTTCTCTTTTTATATTGCATTTTTTAAATGATAGATGTTAGAATAAAATACAATTCATTAAAACTTAAATGTAGAAATATAAACTAAAAAATATGATACTAGAATTATACTTTGGAAGGGGTATGTTATATGATTAAATACTATAAAGAATTAGAAAATAGATCTGACTATTATTTACCATTAGTTGATATTCAAACTGAAGGAAAAAGTAGAGTGTTTGATTATAAAGTACCACTTCATTTCATTGAAAAGTATCATGATTTATTTGAAAGTAGTGAATTTTTAATAGATATTTATAAAAACAATGATATTGATAAATTTTTTTCTAATAGTACACTTGATTGGGAAGAGAAATGTTTTATTTATGGAAAGTTTGAGGATATAAATGAAGATTTTAGTTATGTATTAGAAAATTACAGAAAAATAGATTTTACATCCATAGATTTAGAAAACTATTTATATTTAATTGAAAAATTATCATATTTATATGAAGATATATTTCCTAAAAATAAGGATTATTTTACATCAGTTAATGAAAGAATCAAAGTAGCTATTATAGAGTTAAAAAATATAAATACAATAATATATGATTCAAATAAAGAAGATAATATATATCAACCTGATGCATGGTATATAACACCTAACGGTTATTTATATAATTGCGGTAAACAGAAAGATGGGTATGGACATGCAGGTAGAGATGTAACTTTTAATTTTAATAGGATAAAAAACTTTGTAAAGGAAGGAAATCTATATGAAAATAATGGAACATCTAATGGATATTTAGAGTTATCAAGACAAATAAGAGAAAAAGGTTATATAACAGCAGGACAATTTAAAAGATTTTTAAATTATATCAGTCAGCCTGTTTATCTAGAAGAAATTAATGGTGTACCAATAGCTAGAGAAAAACATATTGTTGATCTAATTCTTGGAATAGTAAATGCACAAGCTTGCTTTTATAGATTTTTTGAAGACTTATGTATCTTTACAGAAAAACCTCAAAATGAAATTGATAAGTTAGTTGCTTGGACTAAAGATGATATTAGAGATGTATTAGTTAGATGTTGTGGATTTCATAAAATAGAATCTAGGCGAGAAAAGACTATCACAACCAGTTGTGTAAATTATGAAACCGAATTCGAAGAATATATAAAAAATGGATGGAATGTAGAATTTATACCACCGATTATACTTGATAAGTATAATCGACGTATAATGGAATATCATAATGAATTTTTAAGTATTAAAAAAGTGTTAAAAAAGTAATTGCTGTAAAGTGAAATTAATATAGACTTCTTGTTTTACTCTCAGATAAGTGTTAGGATTCTTATTAGAGGGTATTTTGATTTATTTAATAAACTTATGATAGAAATTTATATTAGATAAAGCAAAAATAACTAGAAATTATTAATTGAGCATTATATAATACAGATATAATTTATATGATATTGTATAGGAGGATATATATGAAACTATAATTAATTAATATTTATGATCCGAGATTAAAATTATCTTGTGAAGAAGTAGTTGATTTTGAAAATAAAAAATTTTATCAAGATTTAATTAATCAAATAATGGAAGCAAGTCTAGGTCACTATGCATTCGCTGCAGCAGCACCTCAATTTGGAATAAATAAAAGACTTATTTTAATGATAAGTGCTGTAGAAAAAAAGGTTAAAAATAAAGAAGAATTAGACCAATTTCATGATGATTATGAGGTTATGCCATATTTTAATCCTAAAATCACACTTATGAAGGGTCTACAATATTATTATGAAGCATGTATGAGCACAGGTGATATGATAGGTAAAGTTGCTAGACCATACTATATTGAACTTGATTATCAAGATATAAATGGTAATCATCTACATAGATGTGCAGAGGATTTTGAGGCTATAGTTTTTTGCCATGAAATTGATCATTTAGATGGTATAGAGTTTATTGATAAAGCTGAAGATTTAATATATGATGCTGATTTAGAAAAGAGAATTCAAATAAGAAATCAATTTCCTAAAGAAATAATTTCAAAAGATATAGAATTTAATCAAGACAACGTTAATACCAAAGCAAAGACTAAAATCTATGAAAGACAGAATGGGAAAAATTAAAATTGAAAAAGCAAATATATCAAAAGTAAATATGAAAGGGAGCAAATATGTCTTCCTTGTTTTTATAGAAGAATAGTGTTAAAATACTGACAGTATTTGAGGTGAGAATACACCAAGTGGTGCCCAACCAGAAGCTATTAAAGAATTATTTCCAAGTAATTATTTTTGCTTTTTTCATTTTATACTAAATGTTAGAATAAGGCAGATACACAAATCATGTTGATGAATTTATATTAAAAATTGAACCAAAAACTTTAAAGATTATAATATTATTAATTTGTAGGGGGAAAAATATGAGATTAACAACTATTATTGAAGAATACTATAGCTTGTTTTGTAAAATGAATTATTTATCAATTTTATCTACTTGGGCATTAAAAGATGATGAAAACATTCAATTTATAGTTGGAAAAATATTAATAAATGATAATTTTAAAAATATAGATATGGAAGAAATTTTAAAATACTTACATAGTTCAATTGATGACAATAACTTGAACCATGAAATGATAAGATACTTAAATAATTTAATAATATTTGCTGAAAAATATAATATTGATTCATTTGAAGAAATAGAAAATAGAATTCTAGAATTGTGGAATCAACATCATATTTACGATGAATCATTATTAAAATATATTATTAGAATAGATTCAGATAATTTATATAAAATATATATTGATATGGTAAGAGAAAATTTGATTAAGGATCCAAATATTTGTATTGGTACTTCGTCTGAACCATTGTTTACTATGCTTCCTAAAAAGAAAGAATTATTAATTTATAATTTGAGGGTTATTGCTAATCCATTAGTAGATTGGACCATATTAAAAAATGGAACAATTGCACTAGAATCTTTTATTTGTGAATATGAAACGAGTGAAAATGAGATGTTAAAGAAATACTATCATGATATAATAATGATTGCTATAAAAGGTAATATGTGCGTATTTAATAATAGATATTGTAAAAATCCAAAATATGGTTACTTTGAAAGCGAAACAGGATTATATTTATTATCATTATTTAATGATAAAAATATACAATGTTTACATAATAGACTAAGTGATGATAATCTTATAAAAGAAATAAAGGAGTACTTAGTGAGCGATGATGGATATAATCATCAATTGGAATTATATAAAGAACATAATCCTCAAGGAGATAGCGGTTTAAATCAAATAAAATTATTAAGGAAGAATAAATAATTTAATAAAAAAATGATAATAGTAAGAACAAGGTATTTTGGTGATTACCTTGTTTTATTGCATATAAAATGATAAAATACAGATAATTAAAAGGGAGGTTTATTATGTTTGAATTAGTATCAAAATATACACCAAGTGGAGACCAGCCAGAAGCTATTAAAGAATTAGTAGATGGTCTTAATAAGAAAAAAAAAGAACAAGTTTTATTAGGCGCAACAGGAACAGGAAAAACATTTACAATTGCTAATGTTATAAAAGAAACTAATAAACCAACTTTAGTACTTGCTCATAATAAGACACTTGCAGGACAACTTTATTCAGAACTTAAAGAATTATTTCCAAATAATCATGTCTGTTTTTTCATTTCTTACTATAGGAATACATCAAAAAAACTTTTATATCAATACTTTTAGTTTTATTTAATCTCTTAAAAATAACACAAAAATACTAAATAAAACTAGGTAATGAAATATAAATTTGTGGCTGAAATTCGTATTTATTCGTGTCTACCAAATAAGACTAACGTGCATTTATTATAATTTGTCTTTAAATTCAAATTATAATGATAAAAATATGTTATAATATCATAAATCTAATTGAAAAATTTTTATAAATAGAAGTAGAAAGATGTGATTAGTTTGATAAAGATGATAGTATTAGATTTGGATGGAACTTTGTTAAATGGTGAAAGAAAAGTTTCGGAAAGAAGTAAAAATTATTTAAAAAAATTAAAAAATATGGGATATATTATTGTAATAGCAACAGGAAGAATATATGAATCGATAAATTATGTAATTAATGGATTTGATTGTGTTAATTATGTAATAACTGATACTGGTGCAATTTGTTATGATACTAGTGACGGACATACTATTTTTAATAATCCAATAGCATTAGAAACAGCTGAAAAATTTAAAAAATTCTATAATGATAATTGTGTGTTTATTGATGTTTGCGATAAACATACAATATATAAATATTCAGATATAGATGAAGATTACTATTTCATAGATACCACAAAAGATTGGGAGTATATTTTTAATAATTGCAAAGAAATATCTCATATTTCAGTAAGTATGAAAACAAATGAACAAGTAATGGAATTATATGATAAATTAAAGGAAGATATTCCTGAATTAGATATTAATATTATGCAAGACTCTTTTGCTGATAGAAAGTGGATTGAAACAATAAAAAAAGGTTGTACTAAATACAAAGCTATAGCAGAATTAGCAAACTATTTAAACATTAATAATGATGAAATTATTGCTTTTGGTGATGGACTTAATGATATTGATATGCTTAAAAAATGTGGTACTGGTGTTGCCTTAAGTAATGCATTACCAGTAGTTAAAGAAAATGCGAACTTTGTAACTATCTATGATCATAATCATGATGGTGTAATAGAATTTTTAAAGGAGTATTTAAATGTTGAGTAGAAATTATAAAGTATTATTTTCATTAAGATTATTAAAAAGTATATTAACTAATTTTGTAGATGTATTCTTAGTTTTATATTTTATTAATGTATCAAATAACAATATATTACCACTTGGAATATATAAATTAGTTGCTATGGTAACTGTATGGTTAGTAATATTTTTATCAAGAAATTATTGTAAATCAAAAAACAGGGTTTGGCTAATGAGAATAGGTATTGTGATGTATTTTATTTACTTTTTAGCTATTATATTGTTAAAAGAACAAGTTGTTAATTATATTTATTTAATTGGATTGTTATATGGGTTAGAAGAAGGATTTTATTATTCTATATATAATACAATAGAATCTGATGGTATAGAAAATAAAGACAGAGAAAAATATCTTGGTACGTATAATGGATGTAAAAATATAGTATCAATTATCTTTCCACTATTTTTTGGAAGTTTAATTCAAAATTCTGGATTTATAAATACAATTATCTTTGTGTTGGTAATTGTGGCTTTAGAAATAATATTATCAATAATATTAAAAGATAGTAATATTCCTAAAGGAAATAAAACTAATTTAAAAGAATTTAAGAATGTTATGAAAGAACATCCAGAGTTAAAAAGTATCATCAGAACTAATATTTGTTCAGGTTTAACCTATTCAGAGGGAGCTTTATCATATGTTATAACAATATATATAATTAAAGTCTTTTCTGAAAGTGTAAGTTTAGGTATATTTACCTCAATTTTTAGTGTTATTTCTATAATAATAGGATTCCTGTTTGTAAAAGTAATTAAACCTAAATATTATATAAAATTATTAGGTGCAACATTACCAATTACAATAATATTACTATGTATTATGTTGTTAAATTGTAATTTTGTAACAGTGGTTTTGTATAACTTATTTCAAACTATTTCAAAATTATTATCTGATTTGATTAGAGAAAGAAATGTATTTAATTTTTCTAATATCGAAACAATTAAAAGTGAATATAAAGTAGAATATTTTTTAACATTAGAAACAGCTTTATTTATAGGTAGGGTTATAAGCAATACTTTATTTATATTAATGGCATTTTTAGACGCAAACTTTATAATGGCTATATTTGTTGTATTTGTAATACTTCAAGCTATAAGTGTAATTAAGTTGCAGACTGATATGAATAAGTGTCAAGATATTAGTTAAAAAGCAGCACATATTAATGTATAAGGAAGTTAAGTTTGACTTCCTTGTTTTATTATCAAAATAGTGGTAAAATAAGTTATTGAAAAACAACTAGTATTATCCAGTTTTATTTAGTGTTATTTAATAAATTTGTGGCCGACATTCGTGTCCTATGCGTATTCACTAAAAATTAAACTTATTTAAGTAGTGTTAGGACACGAATTTTTGATAAGTGGACACGAATTTTCTGATTGATATGAATCATAATAAGGAGGTCATTATGTTTAAATTAGAATCAAAATATAAACCTAGTGGAGATCAACCAGAAGCTATTAAAGAATTAGTAGATGGTCTTAATAAGAAAAAAAAAGAACAAGTTTTATTA
>JABLTO010196577.1_pt1 | contig 32799 bp, 34 predicted proteins | sample 7160091 | NCBI WGS metagenome assembly JABLTO01 (sample SAMN14651225, study PRJNA627086) | human gut metagenome | isolation source: feces | host: Homo sapiens
GCTGTGAAGGTAAGATCATCAGTTAAGCCTATTTGCGAGAAATGCAAAGTCATCAAGAGAAAAGGAAGCATCAGAATTATCTGTGAGAATCCGAAACACAAGCAGAGACAGGGCTAATTGTTCTTGTCTTTTTGCGCTTTCATTATGTGCGGCTGCAGTGGAACACCAGGATGAGTTGTTCGCACTGTTATCATATGAAACAGCAGGGATAGCTGCTTTTTTGCGTTTACATACCGAGGACGCAGGGGAGAACCATCCGGAATACGAGAGAATTGCGAGGGCACACATTTCAGGCCGGAGGACAACGGAGCTGCCGCAGCAGATTCTTGAACGTAAAAGTCATGATGTCAAGTGGCTTGCTTTAAGACGCGGTCTGTCATCTGGACAGTCGCAGGAATCAGAAAATAACAAGATGCGCAGTGTGTATCACAGGCATCATATGAATCAATGGAGGTTAAAAAGCACATGGCTCGTATCGCAGGTGTAGATTTACCAAGAGAAAAACGTGTTGAGATCGGTCTGACTTATATCTACGGAATCGGTAGAACAAGTTCTAACCGCATCCTTGCAGAAGCAAAAGTAGACCCGAATACCCGTGTCAGAGATCTGACAGATGATGAGGTTAAGAGAATCAGTGCAGTTATCGACGAGAGTCAGACTGTAGAAGGTGATTTAAGAAGAGAAATCGCCATGAACATCAAGAGACTTCAGGAGATCGGATGCTATCGTGGAATCCGTCACAGAAAAGGTCTTCCGGTTCGTGGTCAGAAGACAAAGACCAATGCAAGAACCAGAAAGGGACCGAAGCGTACGGTTGCTAACAAGAAGAAGTAATTACTTTTGCGATTTCGTTCGCAGGATCGCCACAGATGAAGTATGGCGGTCAGTTGCATACAATCATTAGATTATTTTGAGAAAGTAGGTTAGTTTAGATATGGCTAAAGTTACAAAAAAAGTGACAAAAAAGCGTGTAAAGAAAAACGTTGAACGCGGACAGGCACATATTCAGTCATCTTTCAACAACACGATCGTAACGATCACAGATGCTGAAGGTAATGCTTTATCATGGGCAAGTGCCGGTGGTCTTGGATTTAGAGGTTCAAGGAAATCTACTCCATATGCTGCACAGATGGCGGCTGAGACTGCTACAAAGGCAGCTTTAGTACACGGATTAAAGACAGTTGACGTTATGGTTAAAGGACCAGGATCAGGAAGAGAAGCAGCAATTCGTGCGCTTTCCGCTTGCGGTCTTGAGGTTACAAGCATCAAAGATGTAACTCCGGTACCTCACAACGGATGTCGTCCACCAAAACGCAGAAGAGTTTAATTAGGAGGGAGAGACGAAAATGGCAGTAAATAAAGTTCCTGTTCTGAAAAGATGTAGATCCCTTGGTTTAGAGCCAAGCTACTTAGGATATGATAAGAAATCCAACAGAGAGTTAAAGAGAGCGAACAAGAAGGTGTCTGAGTACGGCCTTCAGTTACGTGAGAAGCAGAAAGCAAAGTTCATCTACGGCGTATTAGAGAAGCCATTCCACAACTACTATGTGAAGGCTGATCAGATGAAGGGCATGACTGGTACCAACTTAATGACCATGTTAGAGTCCAGATTAGACAACGTTGTATTCCGTATGGGATTCGCAAGAACCAGAAAGGAAGCAAGACAGATCGTAGATCACAAGTTCGTATTAGTAAACGGCAAGCAGGTAAATATTCCTTCTTACCTTGTTAAGGCCGGCGATGTAATCGAGATCAAGGAGAAGAACAAGAGCCTTCAGAGAATGAAGGACATTGTTGAGGTAACCGGCGGAAGACTGGTTCCGGATTGGTTAGATGTTGACGCTGAGAAATTACAGGGAACTGTAAAAGAATTACCTTCCAGAGAGCAGATCGACGTACCTGTTGACGAGATGCTCATCGTCGAGTTGTACTCCAAGTAATCGTGATTAGGCGGAGACAATCCAATAGGCAAATTACCCGAGAAGGAGGGATTTTGTAGTGTTCGATTTTCAAAAACCAAAAATTGAGATCGCAGAAATTTCAGAAGACAAGAAGTACGGAAGGTTTGTTGTAGAGCCACTGGAAAGAGGCTACGGTACAACACTTGGTAATTCTTTAAGAAGAATCATGCTTTCTTCATTACCGGGTGCGGCTGTCAGCCAGGTCAAGATTGATGGTGTGCTGCATGAGTTCAGCTCGATTCCTGGCGTAAAGGAAGACGTAACTGAGATTATCATGAACATCAAGAATCTTGCAATCCGCAATAACAGTTCTACGAATGAGCCGAAAGTTGCATACATTGAATTTGAGGGCGAAGGCGTGGTCACAGCAGCGGATATCCAGGTGGATTCTGATATTCAGATTTTAAATCCGGATCTGGTAATTGCCAATTTAAATGGCGGAGCAGATTGTAAGTTATACATGGAGCTTACCATTACTAAGGGCAGAGGCTATGTCAGTGCAGAGAAGAATAAGACTGAGGATACACCGATCGGTGTCATCGCTGTCGATTCTATCTATACACCGGTGGAGCGTGTCAACCTTTCTATCGAGAATACACGTGTTGGTCAGATTACCGATTACGATAAGCTGACACTGGATGTATACACGAACGGTACCTTAGAGCCGGATGAGGCTGTCAGCCTTGCGGCAAAGGTATTGAGCGAGCATTTAAGCCTGTTCATCGATCTGTCTGAGGCGGCACAGCAGGCAGACGTTATGATCGAGAAAGAGGATAATGCGAAGGAGAAGGTTCTTGAGATGAACATCGATGAACTGGAACTTTCCGTTCGGTCTTATAACTGTCTGAAGAGAGCCGGAATCAATACCGTTGAGGAATTGACGAACCGCACACCGGAAGACATGATGAAAGTTCGTAACCTGGGACGTAAGTCTTTAGAGGAGGTTCTTGCAAAGTTAAAAGAACTTGGACTTCAGCTGAACCAGGGAGAGGAATAAATAGAATCGAGCATGCTCGATTCATTAGAAGTTTGACAAGTCAAACTTCACGTAGCGCTACCTTCTGAACTGCTACCGTTCAGAAGGTACCACGTTATATGGCAGAAACAGTAAGACCGAAAGGCATGGAGTATGTCGGGAGCCAGACAGGAATGAATCTGTGTGATTTGTTCCGGCGCGAAATGGTTCGCGCGGCATCGGGTGAGTAAGACCAAAAGGCATCATCGGATGTACCACATCAATGGAGGAAAAGAAAATGGCAAAGTATCGTAAATTAAGCAGAACCTCTAGCCAGAGAAAGGCTTTATTAAGAGGTCAGGTAACAGCATTATTAAACAACGGCAAGATCGTTACAACCGAGGCTAAGGCGAAGGAAGTTCGCAAGATCGCTGAGGGACTGATTGCTATGGCAGTAAGAGAGAAGGATAACTTTGAAGAGGTTACTGTTAAGGCTAAAGTTGCCCGCAAGGACAAAGATGGCAAGAGAGTCAAAGAAGTTGTAGACGGTAAGAAAGTAACCGTATACGACGAAGTAGAGAAGACCATCAAGAAAGATAAGCCTTCCCGTCTTCACGCTCGTAGAGAGATGTTAAAGGTTCTTTACTCTGTAACAGAAGTTCCGACAGATGCTGCCGGTAAGAAGAAGAACACCAAGGAAGTAGACCTTGTTGCAAAGTTATTCGACGAGATCGCTCCGAAGTATGCAGATCGTAACGGTGGTTACACAAGAATCGTCAAGATCGGTCAGCGTAAGGGTGATGGCGCTCTGGAAGTACTGCTTGAGTTAGTATAATCAGATCGATTTTATAAAAAGAGAAGAAACCGCTCAGATGATGTCTGGGCGGTTTTTTATTTCCTATGAAATAAAAAAACGCTCCGCGAGGATGCGCAGCTCGCGGTAAGGAAAACATCGCTTTGCGAACCGCTCGCGCGCGGAGAATCTCACAAGCGAGATTCTTTTTTATGTAGAAAATAGGAGAGCACGGCTTTCTGACTGTGTAATCCGGTGATTTCATCCGATATATATATAAGGAATAGGATCGTAAAATTACAATGAAGGAAAAGGAGATTTTTCTGTATGGACAGAGACGACAACAGAAAAATGGATGAAGGATTGCAGGGAAATGAGAAGATCGAACAGGCAATCAGAGAACTCCAGCAGGCACCGTCTGGTGAGGAACTGGCGCATACACTTACGGTAGTGCGCAGACGCATGAAAGAAGGCGGGCAGTTTATTGTGGCGGTGGAACCGCCGCGGGGAGATGGAAAAATTCAGATTCAGGCAATTCAGACGGCAGATGAGCAGCAATGGTGGGCGGCATTTACAAGCTTCGAGGAAGAATTAAAGGGGAGTGGGAGCGTAATGTCCACATTCCTTTCGGATATGGAAAAGTTATTCACAGCTGCATTGGGGACAGAAGGGATAAACGGTGTTATCGTAAATCCCTGGAACCGCACATTGATGATGGACAAGAATCTGATCCAGATTGTGTTGGGAAATCAACATTCCTGACTGTAAGACCCGGCATTCAGGTCCGATATATAGAGAAAGACGTTCAGAAGAACAGGGGGAACGAGTTATGGCGTTTGGGATTGCATTTGAAAATGGGATCAGATACGACGGCAGGACGGGCGGAGAAGCGCATAAGCCCAGAACAGACCGCATGGAAAAAGAATTTAAGCTGGAGACGGCACCTTACAGTGGAATGGCGGAGAATGGCATGATTTGCTATAAGGGGGTTGTGTTTACCTGTGATACCGAGAATAACCGGATCTGTCTGGGAGATACGACCGATCTGAAGAAATGTATCAATATTCCGCTGGCGGGAGGCGGAAGTCTGCTGGTCAACAGAGATAATCTGGACGAGCTTTCCAGGGCGATCGGAATGTTTTCGCCGGAGGATGTCAAGCGCATTATGCAGGCAATCGCACAGGATACAAAGGTACAGCAGATGCAAAAGGAACTGGACGATGAAAAGAACAGCATTGGTAATTTGGCAGCCGGTGAATAAAGTCTGGTGTTGAAGAGTTCAAGAGAGAGGAGCGCGTGGATGAATGGATATGTGATAGGGTTGGTAATACTGATTGTGCTGGTGCTTGCAGCTTCTGCAGCAGCCTCTGTGATCTGGGATATCGACTATAAGAGACAGGTATCCGGAAAGAGACAGTTTCGCAAGCTGGAGGATGGAAAACGCATATCGCATGATCTGCGCGAGAGACAGCCGGAAGATCCGGAGATCATTTATCTGGGATCGAAGATCAAACCGGATCTGGAACTGCGGCAGAAATAGAAAGCGTTCGTTTACATTCCTGCTTTTTAATAAAAGCAAGGAACTCTGGGAGCGGAAGAGGCTTTGAAAAATAGAAGCCCTGGATGTAGTCAATGCCAAGCTGCTCCATTGCAGTAAGCTGCTCCTGCGTCTCGATTCCCTCGGAGACAATACCGAGCTTCATGTCCTGAATCATATGCATGGCAGCGTTCATGACAAAACGGCCTTTCTGGCTGCTAAAATATGCCTGGGTCATTACCCGGTCAAATTTGACGATCTGAACAGGCATCTCGACAATATAGTTCAGATTAGACTGACCGGTTCCAAAATCATCCAGTGAGAAGCTGACACCGTAGGAAATCAGCTTTTCCATGTTGGTAAGCAGTGTCTGCTTCATCTCCATAGTTGCGGATTCAGTGATTTCCAGATTGATATTGGAAGGATCAATCTGATAACGTTCCATGATGCGGATATAGCGCTCGGCAAGTTTTTCGTCGGAACACTGTGCAACAGAGAGATTGACTTCGATGTAATGAAGCCCATATTGTGCAAGCTGTTCGTTGCGGATGGTATGGCATACTTTTTCAAATACGATCTCACCGATCTGATGAATGCGATCGCTCTCTTCGGCAGCGCAGATAGAATCATATACCGGCAGCAGATCTCCGTGGGCATCGTACATGCGCACCAGTGCTTCGGCGCAGGTAAAAGCCTTCTGCCTTGTGGAATAGATGGGCTGAAAAAATACTTCTATCCGGTTTTGCGATATGGCATCGTCGATTTTCTGGATCAGATCATTTTCGGCGTACATGCGTGCTGCGACAGAGGCATCCACGGGAATAAAACGCTGCACAGTCTGCTTGATTTTTGTCCTGCGGCAATAGCGCAGCAGAGAAAAGAAGTCTTCCTGGCAGGGCGTTAAAAGACAGTCTTCCAGAAAAAGAATTTTCAGATTGCTGCCCGAGGAAGTTGACAGGTAGGTGTCCAGCGCAAATTTTTGGATGGAAGCAGTATCGGCATGATTCCACATGGACGCGGGGGTCAGCATTACGATCTCATCATCTGCGGTCTTAAAAATGTATGCACCGTCAGTAGACAGCAGCTTTTTTGCCAGATCCTGCATTGTCTGCTGTGAGTCGTCCCCCGAAAATCGGTGATCATTGATGAATACAAAGGCGGTATAAGCAGACCTGTCATAATAGATCTGATGAATGAATTCATAAAAAGCAGTCTGGTTATACATACCGCTTGCACGGTCGAGATTGATTTCAGGATTTTCAAATTGCAGGTAAATGATGACAACACCAAGGCAGCTGCCAAATCCCACAATCAGGATTTCAGGATTTAAAAACTGGATGATAGCTGAGAGTATCCATACGAGCATCCAGAGTAACATTCCTGTGCGTCTGCGCACACGGATCTGTCTGCGATATTTCAGGATGAGGGCAAAATTCAGCAGGATCAGTCCGACCGCACCAAGATACGTCATGAGTGCAGAAGAACCATAAGTGTATACGATGTGTGTAACAGGATCACAGTATATGGAAATCGGAAGAAGATAGATGGAAAGACAGACGACGGAGGTGATAAGCAGGATAAGGTGCTCTGTTTTCCGGAAGGCTTTGTTGGAGAGCAGAATATCCACGCCGATATACATAACACCGCATAAAGCGGTCAGCACCAGGGTGATAAGGTAGGTTTTGCACACAAATGTTACAAAGAGTGCAGGCAGATGGGAAGCAGATTCAATTGCGACAATGGAAAGGATGTCCATCAGGATGCATAACACCGTGACCGCATAGAAACGCAAAAAAGCGCGCCGCGAATACGTCTGCAGCGTGTGCTGCTGATGGTAGAGCAGATATAGAATCACTAATAAAACAAATCCACATGCCTGTACTTTTATATTCATAACTCCATTACCTCATTCGTATAGAAACATCTATGTAAGTGGCTTTCTCCCTGAATTTATGGTATCATATATGGAAGCGGATGGGAACGGAAAATCTGTGGACTTGATAGAAAATGACGGAGGTTTTCTCAGAATATTATAGATCAGGAGGAAGCAGATATGGACATGTCCCTGCTTCAGACAAAAATGAAGCCTGCAACACCGCTGCCAGAACTTCAGACAGTGGAAGATATCTATAGATGGATCGATGAAAATATTGCATATGGATGGCAGGATAAAGACGGAGGAACGCATACCAGCGAAATGAAAGATTTCCGGAGATTGTACCGGACAATGTCTGTGACGGAAACCCTGCGGCAGAAGATCGGAACCTGCATTGAACAGGTTGCACTTATGCATGAACTATTGGATGCAATCGGCATTCCGAACCAGATGTACTGCTGTCGGATATTTGAGCCGGATGATTGCGGAAATCTGGAGGAAGAGGAGCATATGCACTGCTTTCTTTTGTATTTCCAAAATGGAAAAACATATCACATGGAGCATCCGAATGTAGAACAAAAGGGAATTTATGAGTATCCGACAGAAGAAGCCGCGCTCCGGACAATTACGGAATATTATGTGAAGCTGCGCGGTGGAAAAGAGAGTCCTACCACCTGTTTTTCCGGCGTGCCGGCAGGGGTATCATTCCGGGAGTTCAACGCATTTATCAACCATCTGGCATAGGAACGGAGCAATGCTCGGAAACACGCGCTGTGGCGTCACCAGAAAAAGGGGTATGCATATAATATGCATACCCCTTTTGGTAAAATAATGGATGGTGTTTTACTTAGCCGAAGTATCTCTTTAAGAGTCCCTCGAAAGCCTTGCCGTGTCTGGCCTCATCTCTGGCCATCTCATGAACGGTATCGTGGATTGCATCGAGGTTGGCAGCCTTAGCTCTCTTTGCAAGATCAGTCTTGCCGGCAGTAGCGCCGTTCTCTGCATCAACTCTCATCTGCAGGTTCTTCTTCGTGCTGTCCGTTACCACCTCGCCGAGAAGTTCTGCAAACTTTGCAGCGTGCTCAGCCTCTTCGTAAGCGGCCTTCTCATAGTACATTCCGATCTCCGGGTATCCCTCGCGGTGTGCAACCCGTGCCATTGCAAGATACATACCTACCTCAGAGCACTCTCCCTCGAAGTTTGCTCTCAGATCAGAAAGAATATCTTCGCTGACGCCCTGTGCAACGCCGACTACATGCTCGGCAGCCCATACCTTTTCGCCTTCCTGAAGCTTGAACTTCTCGGCCGGTGCCTTACAGACCGGGCAGAACTCCGGAGCTGCATCTCCCTCATAAACATAACCGCATACTGTGCATACATACTTTGCCATAATTCATTCTCCTTTTCTTATAAAAATTTTAATTGGAATCAATAATAGTAACTGCTACTGATTTTAAACTGCAAAAAAGCTTTTGTCAATATCTTTTTTGCAATTTTCAGATCAGGATGAGCATTTTTCAGATGCCTTGCAGGAAGGGCAGGCACCGTAAAAATAGGTAATATGCCCTTCAATCTCACCGTCAAAGTCCTGACCGGCAAGAATGTTGATATGATCTAAGCCGCTCACCGTAAGATCCATCACACAGCCGCAATGACGGCAGATGAAATGATAATGGGGAGCAGGGTTGCCGTCGAAACGATCCGGTCCGATTCCCGGGGAAAGCTTCTGGATCTCGCCGATTTCCGCAAGCAGGTTCAGGTTGCGGTAGACGGTTCCAAGGCTGATATTCGGGAACTCCCTGCGGATATTCAGGTATACGGTCTCGGCGGTAGGGTGATCATACCGGGTTACAAGAAAATTCTTGATAGACTCCCGCTGTTTACTGTACTTCAGCATGGATACGATACATCCTTTCCTTAAAACTAGTAATTGTTACTGATATTATCTTACACGCACAGAAAGAATTTGTCAAGAGAAAAATAGGAATAATTATTATTTTTAGAAAAAGGTCTATTGGAGGAGCATGCGCATATATATGAAGATAAGGATAGAAGCATCAGGGAGTACCCATGGCGGGAATGAAGCGGTTTGTTACATATATATATGCCTATGAGGAGGAAAAGAAGGGAAGCAATGTCGGTTTTGCAAGGATTGAGATCCGGGGACAGGATGCAAGAATTGAGATTCATCTGCGCGGCGTCTATGCGGCGTCTGCGGCATGCAGAGTGTATCTGTTCCAGCGGGAAGCGGCAGGCGGGAAGGAAGCAACAGGTGTGACCGGAGTACTGGTCGGTGAGATGAAGCTTGCGAACGGAAGCGGCGATGGCGCCGTTGTCTTAAAAGGCGGCAGAGTCGGAGCATCTCCTTATGGCATTACAGAGATGGAGGGATTGTTTTTTGTCATCGGAGAGGAGCGGATTCTGATGAGCCGGTGGCGCGAGGGGGCTCCGTTTAAGGTGGGGCTGTCCGGATTCCGGGAGTGGCAGCCGGAGAAGCCGAAGGAGAAGACAGCAGAGAAAGGGGCGGCAGCAGAAACTGCGGCGCAAAAAGAAGTGCGGGAAGCAGCCGCGGTGCAGGCGGAACAGAACAGCCAGACGGCGGCGCAAGGGATGGCACAGGGAAAGCGGGGGGAAGCAGCCGCGGTGCAGCCGGAACAGAAAGAACCGACGCCGGCGCAGGATGTGCCGTCCGGATCCAGAGCGGAGACGGCAGCGGCGGGGGAGGAGATGGAGGCGATTCATGCCACCGAGCTTCCCATGCGCAATCTGTTCCCGGAATACGACTGGAATGCCGTGTGGGAGGAGCTCTGCAGAGAACATAAGCCGGCGGCTTTGTTTGAGGAGTGGGATACGCAGTGCATCCAGCTGGAATTAAAGGATCTGCGGAGTCTGCCGAAAAAATACTGGTATCTGGGAAACAACAGCTTTCTGCTGCATGGATTTTTCAATTATCGGTATCTAGTGCTTGGCAGGACGGCGGAGGAACGGTGGTTCCTTGGCGTGCCGGGAGTATATCAGAGACAGGAACGCGTGATGGCGGCTATTTTCGGTTTCCCGGAATTCTTTGCCGCCGGCCCAGGGGGTGAGCGCAGGGAAGGCAGGGAACCGGTCAACCATTTTGGCTGCTGGGTGCGTTATATCGAAGAGTAAGGATTTAAAAGGGCATAGCGGATGTGGTCTTCCCATTTTCCCTGAATCTGTGTGCAGGCGTATTCGGTGCCCTCACATGTGAAGCCAATGGCCTCCAAAAGCCGTAGAGAGGGAGTATTTTCCGGCATCACGCGGGCAAACACGCGGTGCAGGGAAAGATCGGTAAAAGCGATGTTTAGAACCTTTGTCACGGCTTCCCTGGCGTAGCCCTGATGCTGGAATGCGGCGTCGAACTTGTAGCCGATCTCGCTGCAGCAGTACGGCATGCGCAGAATATCGTGCAGGCAGACGGTACCGATGATGATCCGCGGGTTGGTTTTTAAGAAGACATAAAAACGGATCGATGCACATTTCCGTGCGAGATCATACTCACATTTCAGAATGGCGTGCTGATGCGCCGGGGTCAGAAAATAAGGGGGACGCGTCGGCTCATAGCGTTCAAAGAGCTCACGGTTGCGGCACTGGAAAGCCAGAACCTCGTTCGTGTCATCAGGGGTCAGTATTTTTAAGATCAGGCGATCGGTTGTATACATGGTATGGACAGGAAGACTGCCGGTCATATGGTTGTTGCAGTTCATACATACTCCCTCTGCCGAAAATGTTCCATCGACAAAATGCATCAAATCGGCTAAAATAAGTCTATACTATAGTATAGCATTTCTGGAGAAACTGTCCATGACACAGGAAGAAAAATATATGAAAGCGGCGATACGCGAGGCAAAAAAGGCATACGCGCTCGAGGAGGTGCCGATCGGCTGCGTGATCGTCCAGAATGACAGGATCATTGCGCGGGGTTACAACAGAAGAAATACAGAGGGAAATACGCTGGCGCACGCGGAGCTTACTGCGATCAAAAAGGCGAGCAAAAAGACCGGCGACTGGCGGCTGGAAGACTGCACAATGTATGTCACATTAGAGCCGTGCCAGATGTGTGCGGGAGCCATTGTACAGAGCCGCATGAAAAAGGTGGTGATCGGCAGCATGAACCCGAAGGCGGGGTGCGCCGGGTCGGTGCTGAACCTGCTTCAGATGGCACAGTTCAACCATCAGGTCGAGATCGAGAGGGGCGTGCTGGAAGAGGAATGTTCGACGATGCTCTCCGGCTTCTTCCGGGAACTGCGCGATAAGAAAAAGAGCCTGCGTGAAAACACGCAGAATGCTTGACAATCGGGCGTCAGATAGGATATACTTAAGTCTCCGAGCAGCCGGGGTGGTAGCGGTACCCTGTACCAACAATCCGCTATAGTTGGGGTGATGCCGAACAGAGGATCAGGTAAGCTGTAAAGCTGCCCACCATAAGTGGCGTTGACGTCTGGGTCTTACGCAACAGGAATCTGTGAACCGGGTCAGGTCAGGAATGGAGCAGCCCTAAGCAGAAGCTCTTGTGTGCCGTGAGGGTGCCTGGGCTGAGCTAACTGTGGTGGTAACGTTTATGGTTTTGGATTCGAAGCGAGGCGCTCGGATTTTGCGTTTTATAAATGTTTTCTAAATGAATTCTGGCAGATGACTTTTTTGGAGAGGGAGAGATACCATGTGGGATAAGGCGAGAAAGATACTTTACCGGGGCGGAGAGATCTTAGAGCTTCTGATGGCGGCAGCTGTCGTGGCGGGGATTCTGGTGGCGATGATCACACTTGTGCCGGAGCTGGCGCGCTACTTGGAACACCGGACGACGGCGGGGGCATTTCTGGAGTATCTGGATGCCGTGTTTAACGTTGTCATCGGAATTGAGTTTTTAAAGATGCTCTGCAAGCCGAGTTCGGCGAATATCATTGAGGTGCTGATTTTCCTGATCGCGCGACATATGATTGTCCAGACGACCACGCCGCTCGAGGATCTGCTCTCGGTGGTCAGCATCGGTATCCTGTTCTTCTTCCGGCGTTTTATGCTGATGACCAAACCGGATAAGGATCAGAACGTGCCAAAGCTTTTTGGCGTGATAAAATCGTCACAGAGCAGCGGGACAGCTCAGGCGGCGCATGTGGATACAGAGAAAAATGCAGAAGGCAGCAAAGGCGCCGGGGAAAAATAGTACATTGATTGACAGATGCATGACGGTGTTGTATGCTGGGAGTTAGAGACGACTAACAAAAAGCACAACCCGTCATGCATTTATTTTCGTACAAGCATTGCTTTTTGTAAAAAGCGCTATATAATAAAAGCATAACGGGGGCGCAGCCCGCATGAACAAGGGAAGTAAGCGCTTACATTAAACACAATGTCAAAGGAGAGAGTATACTATGTTTGGATTTGGTCAGTTGATCGATATCTTGAAGAAAGATCCAAAGAAAATTGTTTTTACAGAGGGAAATGACCCGCGTATTTTAGAGGCAGCATCCAGATTACTGGCAGGTACTTTCCTGCATCCGATTCTGGTGGGCAACCCGGATGAGATTTTAAAGGCTGCTGAGGAGAGCGGATTCAATATTCGTGGCGCTGAGATCATTGATCCGGCAAACTATGACAGATTTGACGAGATGGTAGAGCTGTTCTGTGAACTCAGAAAGAGCAAAGGTGTGACACCGGAGCAGGCAAAGGGCGTTCTGTCCCAGGCGAACTACTTCGGAACCATGCTTGTAAAGATGGGCGTTGCAGATGCACTTCTCGGCGGAGCAACCTACTCCACCGCAGATACAGTACGTCCTGCATTACAGCTGATTAAGACCAAGCCGGGCAACTCCATCGTATCTTCCTGCTTCATTCTGGTTCGTCCGTCTGCAACCGGTGAGAACGAGGTTCTTGCAATGGGTGACTGTGCAATCAACATCCATCCGACCGAGGATGAGCTGGTTGAGATCGCAGGTGAGTCTGCAGAGTGTGCGAAGATCTTCGGTGTAGATCCGAAGGTTGCATTCTTAAGCTACTCTACCTTAGGTTCCGGCAAGGGTGAGGATGTAGACAAGATGCGCAATGCAGCAGCAAAGGCAAAGGCAAAATATCCGTCTCTTCCGATCGAGGGCGAGTTACAGTTTGATGCAGCAGTATCCCCGCGTGTTGCACGTACCAAGTGCCCGGGCAACGAAGTGGCAGGACATGCAAACACCTTTATTTTCCCGGACATCAACGCCGGAAATATCGGTTACAAGATTGCACAGCGTCTTGGTAATTTCGAGGCATATGGTCCGATCCTGCTTGGCTTAAATGCGCCGATCAACGATCTGTCCCGCGGATGCAACGCTTCCGAGGTATATTCCATGGCAATCATCACGGCTGCACTGGCATAATCCGGACACTGCACAGAACAATAGAATGACAGTCATTTGTGGCATGGCGTGACGCTGTGCCACATTTTTTTGAGGGAAAAATGGAATCATTACTTTTTACCAGAGAAGATTTGAAAAAACTGATTGTACCGCTCATTATCGAGCAGGCACTTGCTTTGAGCATCGGGCTGTTTGACACGCTGATGGTCTCCTCGTGCGGCGAGGCGGCGGTGTCTGGCGTGTCGCTGGTGGACAGCATCAGCGTTCTGCTGATCCAGATTTTGTCAGCGCTTGCAACCGGTGGTGCCGTGGTGTGCAGCCAGTATATCGGCAAGAAGATGCCGGAACGGGCAAAATTGTCTGCCGGACAGCTGATGTTCATCATGCTGATGTCCGCAGGGACGGTGATGGTGGTCATCCTGCTGTCTTACCGGTTTCTGCTCCGGGCAATTTTCGGACAGATTGATGCGGACGTCATGCAGAATGCGGAGATTTATTTTATCATCTCGGCCATATCCTATCCGTTTCTGGGCGTCTACAACGCGGGAGCGGCGTTGTTCCGGGCAATCGGAAACAGCAGGGTCAGCATGTATACAAGCCTTGTCATGAACGTGATCAATATCGGCGGAAATGCAGTGCTCATTTTTGGATTTGGTCTGGGCGTGATGGGCGCAGCGCTTGCAACGCTCACGGCGCGGATTGTATCGGCGCTGGTCATGGTTGTGCTGCTCTCAAGGAAGGACAACCCGCTGTGCATTGCGACACCGGGCTGTATGAAGCCGCAGAGGGATGTGATCGGAAAAATTTTAAAGATCGGTATTCCGAGCGGTGTGGAAAACGGAATGTTCCAGATTGGAAAACTTCTGGTGTCGAGTCTGACCGCGACGTTTGGAACGGCAGCAATCGCGGCGAATGCGGTTGCAAACAGTGTGGCGGGATTTGCCAATATTCCGGGGATTGCGATCGGACTTGCGATCGTGACGGTCATTGGCAGATGCATCGGAGCCGGGGAAAAAGAACAGGCGAAATACTACAGCAAGCGTCTGCTTGGTCTGGCTTATGCGGGAATGGTGCTGGCGGATCTGGCACTGTTTGCACTTGTAAAACCAATCATTGCCTGCTTCGCGCTATCGGCGGAAGCGGCACGGATTGCCACACAGCTTCTGGTAAGTTTCGCAATCTGCGCGGCGCTGATCTGGCCGCTCAGCTTTACCCTTCCGAATGTGCTGCGCGCCGCAGGGGATGCAAAGTACACGATGGAGGTCAGCGTTTTTTCCATGTGGGTCTTCCGTGTGGCAAGCAGTTACTTTTTTGCGGGAACGATGGGACTTGGCGTGCTCGGTGTCTGGATCGGCATGTATGTGGACTGGGGGTTCCGCACGCTGCTTTTTCTGATCCGCTACCGGCGCGGGAAGTGGCTGGAAAAGCGCGTGGTATGATGCCGCAAGGGAATTGATTCCTAATATTTTCTTATTTTTTGATAATAGAGTTTCATTTTTGCGGGAAATACGGTAGAATATCAGAGAAATACGTTCAGATGATGAGGATTTTGAAGAAATGTACAAGAATATGGGAAAAGTAAAACGCACACTGGAGGAGTATGCCATTCTGACGGTTGCCACGCTGATTCTGGTGGTGGGTGTTTATGTGTTCAAGTTCCCGAATAATTTTTCATTTGGTGGAGTCACGGGTATCGCGGTTGTCCTAAGTGCCGTTATGCCGGCAACTCCGGGAAATATCACATTTATCATCAATATGGCGCTGCTGGTGGTAGGATTTATTTTCCTCGGGAAAAGTTTTGGCATCCGCACCGTGTATGTGAGCGTGCTGATGTCTGTGGGGCTAAGCCTTGCGGAAGTGTGGTTTCCGATGGAGCATCCGCTGACGACGCAGCCGGTACTGGAACTGATGTATGCGATTGTGCTGCCGGCGTTCAGTGCGGCGATTATGTTCAATATCGGAGCCTCCGGAGGCGGTACGGATATTATCGCCATGATCCTTAAAAAGTATACGAAGCTGAACATCGGAGGCGCGCTGTTTCTGGTGGATCTGGGGATTGTCATAGCTTCGTGTTTTGTGTTTGATGCACAGACAGGACTTTGTTCGCTCTGCGGACTTCTGGCAAAGTCGCTCGTTGTGGACAATGTCATTGAGAGTATCAACCTGTGCAAGTATTTTACGATCATTTGCAATGATCCGGAGCCCATCTGTGATTTTATCACGAATGAGCTGCACCGCAGTGCGACGATCTATAAAGCCGAGGGGGCATATGAGCACAACCAGAAGACGATCATTATCACTATTATGAAGCGCTCCCAGGCGGTAGAATTACGAAATTATATCCGTATCCATCAGCCGACGGCATTTATTGCCATCACGAACAGCAGTGAGATTATCGGCAAGGGATTTCGCGGATTTAATTGATATCAGGAAGGAGAAAGTTTTTTATGAAAATTTGGGAAGACGAAAAGCAGTGCTATATCCGTGCTGCCATGGAGAAGAATTCAGAGGCGGAGAACGAGGCGCTGAAGGCACAGCTGGATGCGATCGACTGGTCTGTATTAGAGCAGATTGAGCGCAAGGAGACCGTGAACGAGCGGGGCGTATTTGCACCGCTTGAGGCGGTTGAGACAGATGAGATTGAGCGCCGCAGGGACGAGTTCCACGAACTCGGCATCAAGGCGCTCCGGGAAGGAAAAGTCGGAGCGGTTCTTCTGGCGGGGGGACAGGGAACACGTCTCGGACTGGACAGACCGAAGGGAACACTCAATATCGGAATCCACCGGGAGCTGTTTTTGTTTCAGCAGCTTATCCGTAATCTGATGGACGTAACGGATGAAGCTGGCGCTTATGTTCCGCTTTATATCATGACGAGCAACATCAACCATGATGACACGCAGGCATTTTTTGAGGAGCACAGTTTCTTTGGCTACCCGAAGGAGTATGTGAAATTTTTCGTGCAGGAGATGGAACCTGCATGTGATCATCAGGGGCGCGTATATATGGAGTCCCGCACCAGGGTTGCCATGTCCCCGAACGGCAATGGTGGCTGGTTTGGTTCCATGGTGAATGCAGGGCTGCTCTCCGACATCCGTTTCCACGGGATTGAGTGGATCAATGTATTTGCTGTGGACAACTGCCTGCAGAGAATCGCAGACCCGCTGTTCATCGGTGCAACGATTGCCTATGGCTGTGAGAGCGGCGCGAAGGTTGTCAGAAAGGCAGCACCGGATGAGAAAGTGGGGGTGCTCTGTACCGAGGACGGCAAGCCGTCGATCGCGGAGTATTACGAGATGACGGAAGAGATGGCGACTGCACGGAAGGCAAACGGCGACCTGCTCTATGGATTTGGTGTGATCCTGAATTACGTTTTCTCAGAGAAGCGTCTGGAGGAGATCGCAGATGCACATATGCCGATCCATGTGGTAGAGAAGAAGATTCCGTATATGGACGAATCCGGCAGCCTGGTGAAGCCGGATGCACCGAACGGATACAAGTTTGAGACGCTTGTCCTGGATATGGTGCACATGATGGCGGACTGCGTTCCTTACGAGGTCGACAGAAAGCGGGAGTTTGCGCCGATCAAGAATCTGCACGGCGTGGATTCGCTCGACAGCGCCCGCGAACTCATGCAGGGCTGCGGCATCGAATTGTAAAATAAAACGCACGGACTCCCCGGCTGGAAGCCATAAGTAGAGCGGGATACTTTGCGGGTGCACAAAACGTCCATGTTTCAACCAGAAAATGCGTCGGCATTCTGACCGCAAAATCCGGATTTTCTAACCATGCCGCGTGAGACATCTGCGATGATCCGTGTCTTTCCAAGTTTGGAACAACCCGCACGGTGTGTCCGCAAGACGCAGACAATTTTAGGACTTTCGTGTGGCGCTTTTGCCGCTGCTGAAGAAAACATAATCGCGCGAAGCCGATGTCTGAGTTGCCATCTGCCTTATTTTCAATAGCAGATGGCAGCGAGTTCCGGTTCGCGCGATTTTATAATGTCTGTGAAGCAGCGGCATTAGCCGCCACTAGGAAGTCCGCTCATTGTCTGCGGCTTGTCGGAGCACACCGTGCGGGTTGTCCAAACGCGGCAAGGACACGGAATGGGATGCTTCCCGCGGCATGGAAGAAATTCTCGGATTTTGCTTCAAAGAATTAGCCGCCGCCTTTTCCGGTTGAAACATAAGGTTTTCTGCCTGCCGGAAAGTTTATTACCTCTTTTATGGCTCCCCGCCGGGGAGTCCGTCCGTTTTTGGCTTGGCAGAAGATTTAATAAATATTTTATGGGGATTTAACGGCGGGTTCATGAATGTCTGATATAATAATACCTGATGATGGAAAACAGACAATGGAGGTTTTTATAAATTGGAGGAACAGGGGAAGCGGCAGGAAATAGAAATCGAAGAGGTGACTGCACAGGAGAATGTGATCGCGGTGCGGGATCTGGTGCCGATGCGTGCGGCGATGGATGACAGCATGGAGCGGATCGCAGATATGAAGGACCAGTTTTCACAGACGATCGATCCGATTCTGCGCATGTACAATGCGGCGATGTGTGCGACGACGGCAAGGCTTGAGATAATAGAGGACGAGTTCAAGTACCGGAAGCTGCGCTGTCCGATTCACCATATTGACACCCGGCTGAAGTCCGCGAAGAGCATTCTTGGCAAGCTGCAGAAGAAGGATCTGGATCTGACGCTGTCGGCTGCCTGCAACAACATCTACGACATCGCGGGAATCCGTGTTGTCTGCTCTTATATCAAGGACGTCTATCTGATCCGCGACCGTCTGATGGCGCAGGATGATGTTATGATTATGCAGATCAAGGATTACATAGAGACGCCGAAGGAGAACGGTTACCGGAGTCTTCACATGGTCATCCGGGTGCCGGTATATTTTATGAACAAGAAGCAGCTGGTGCCGGTGGAACTGCAGATCCGCACGCTGGCGATGGATCTGTGGGCGAGCCTGGAGCATGACATCAAGTATAAGTGTCTGTATCAGGCGGAGACGGAGGATTTCTCAGAAGAACTTAAGGAATGCAGCCGCCTCATCTACGAGGCGGAGGAGAAAATGGAGATCATGAACCGTACACTGGAAGCATAGCGGGAGGCGCGGGCGATGAAAGGGAAACAGAATCCGGTCGAAAAAGAATGGGCAGCGGTTGTCAAGGCGGAGGAGCGCTTTTTGCGCCATGCCATGCCGGCGCGGACGGCGGGCTGGCAGGAGAAGATCACGCGCTATGTGCCGCAGAAGCTGGAGACGACTCTGCACACCGCATTTTACAAAGCGTTTGAACTGATCTTTGACAGGGGAACGCCGGTGATAGAGAAGACCTATCAGAGGGAGAAAAAGGAGCAGAATTATAAGATCAATGCTTACACCGCAGAGGTGCGTGACACGAGACATGCCCTGCGGGCATTCGGGAGAGAGGCGGGCGCCAGCCGGAACCTGAATCTGGCGGTATCGGCGGTGGAAGGCGTCGGCATGGGATTTTTCGGTCTGGGTCTGCCCGATATACCGCTGTTCCTCGGCGTTTTGCTGAAAAGCATCTATGAGGTCGCACTCAGCTACGGATACACGTATGACACGCAGGAGGAGCAGATCTTCATATTAAAGCTGATCGAGACGGCATTGTCGCACGGCGAGCAGCTTGCCCAGAACAATATGGAGCTGAATCTGTGGATGCGTGAGGAGCGTACGTTTTCCATTTCCAGAAACGAGCAGATCCGGCGCACATCGGATGCACTGGCGGGAGAACTGCTGTATCTGAAATTCGTGCAGGGACTGCCGGTAGTCGGTATGGTCGGTGGAGTTTCCGATATGGTCTATCAGAAGCGCATCAGCGATTATGCAGCAGTTAAATATAAAAGACGTTTTCTTGAGACAAAGAGGAAGACCGGGGAAGAAAAGAGACATCCGGCAGGATAAGTTTGCGGATGGCATGCAGAAGGGGAAACCGTTATTCGGCTTCCCCTTCTGCGACAATATCTTCAAGAACATGAATCAGGTCATACATGTTGTTGAGACAGACATTCCGTTCCAGAATCAGATTTTTCAGATCAGCAGACAGGGTATCAAACCGGTCGCGGATCTCGGGAGATACATAAGATGCCATAAGATTACCTCACTTTTTCATACTTCAGAAAAAGTATGAGCATCCGGAGAGCTTTTTATGTGTAAAAAATGCCGTAAAGGTGGTATGATAGTGGAGAAAAAGTGGAATGGAATAAGAGTATGAATGAGAAAATTTACTGCCGGATTAGGCGCATGCGCGCGGTATTGCTGACATTTTTCCTGACGGCAGCAGTTGTTTTGACAGACGCACAGAACATCCGGGAAAAGGAATACGAAAAAACAGAGATCATATACTGTATTGGGGACAGTATCACATACGGCAGCGGTCTGGAGGATGAGGAACGGCTGACGAAGTCGTATCCGGCGCAGCTAGGAATCCGGCTTGGCCCGCGATACCTCATTTTCAATTACGGCGTGAGAGGAGCAACCCTGCAGGATCTTTCCCGGAAAAGCTACCGCAATATGGGGTATCTGAACGTGATAGAGGCGCAGTCCCCGGATGTGGTGATTATTATGCTGGGAACCAACGATTCCAAACAGAAATACTGGGATGCAGAGAGGTATGAGGAACAGTATCTTGCATTGATTGACGAACTTCACAATCTGCCGGGACATCCGTATCTGTATCTGATGGCACCGCCGGAAGCATTTCCTGCGGAGGAGGGAGAGATCCTATACGGGATTAACAATGATGTGATCGGAGGAGAGATCCGGAACCTTGTGCCGGACATCGCGGAGCAATCGGGCTGCGGAACGCTGGATCTCTACGCGCTGACGCAGGATCACCCGGAATATTTCGTGGATGGAATTCACCCGACCGAGGAAGGATATGCGCTGATTGCGCAGACGGTTGCGGATCAGATCCGGGCAGACCGGAATGCGGGCGTGTGGTGACGGCAAAAAGGACTTCCAAAATTGCAGAAAAGATGATATAATGATTCCATTCATCTGAAACGGAGTATGGCGTAGTTTGGTAGCGCGCACGGCTGGGGGCCGTGAGGTCGCAGGTTCAAATCCTGTTACTCCGATTCCTTGGCAGGGGCACGTCAGGCGGAGTGATCCGTCCGGCAGCTTAAGAAAGAGAGAGATCGTATATTGCGGTTTCTCCTTTTTTTGTGTAAATAGGAAATTTCGTTCCTATTACACAAAAACGTTCCGCGGGGATGTGCACCTCGCGGTGAGGTACATAATGCTTTGCATACCGCTCGGGCGCAAGTGTGCGGCAAGCGCACACTTTGTTTTTAGGAAAAAAGAAAGGCATAGAAAAACCCGGCAGAATCAATTTATGATTCTGCCGGGTTTTGTGACAGCGGAGACGGCGGGATTCGAACCCGCGTGCCCCGGAGGGCTAACGCATTTCGAGTGCGCCCCGTTATGACCGCTTCGATACGTCTCCGAATGAATGTCTCACAGAGGATTCTACTGTGAGACACTCGATTAGTATATCATATCTGGTTGATTTTGCAAGATGCTTTCGCGAAAAGTCTTGAAATAAGTTTTTTCGGGAGATACTATTTTTATAGCATAACAGGAGGGTAAGGTATGGAAAATAAGACACGGGAAGCAATCCGGTTTGAGGGAAGCGTGCAGGGCGTTGGATTCCGCTACCGGATGTCACAGCTTGCAAGACACTACGATGTGACGGGATGGGTCAGAAATGAGTACGATGGAAGCGTCTCGGCAGAACTGCAGGGGAGACGGGAGGCGATCGACGAGATCATTGCGCGCCTTAGGGAGGATTCCTATATTTATCTGGACAGAGTGAGCCGGCAGAAACTCGAATTAAACGAAGAGGAGCGGGCATTTTCCGTGCGCTATTAGGCGCTGCGGCGCGCTGGTGCTGTGAAACACAGTTGCAAAATGGCGTCGAAGAGGGTAATATTCTATATAGAAAAACTGCGGTCCGGATGCGGACCCACAGACCATGAACTGATGGTACGAAAAGACGGAAACAGGAGGAGAAGCAGATGAAGAGAATCGGTATGTTGACGAGTGGCGGAGACTGCCAGGCATTGAATGCTGCCATGCGCGGTGTTGTTAAAGGACTCAGCGAGAACGTGGATGAATTGGAAGTATATGGTTTTTTGAATGGCTATAAAGGTCTGATTTACGGGGACTACCGGCTGCTGACATCCGCGGATTTCTCCGGTATTCTGACGAAAGGCGGCACGATTCTCGGATCATCGCGACAGCCGTTTAAGCAGATGCGTGTGCCGGATGCAAACGGACTGGACAAGGTGGAGGCGATGAAGGCGACCTACCACAAGCTCAACCTGGACTGTCTGGTGATCCTCGGAGGAAACGGAACACAGAAGACGGCGAACCTGCTTCGGGAAGAGGGGTTAAATATTATCCATCTGCCGAAGACGATCGACAACGATATTTACGGGACGGACGTCACATTCGGATTTCAGAGTGCCATCAATATCGCCACAGATTGCATTGACTGTATCCACACGACGGCAGCGTCCCACAACCGCGTCTTTATTGTTGAGGTCATGGGGCATAAAGTCGGCTGGCTGACGCTTTATGCTGGCGTTGCGGGGGGCGCGGATATTATTCTGCTTCCGGAAATACCGTACGACATCGAGAAAGTGATTGCCGCGATCAACAAGCGCACGAAGGCAGGAAAAGGATTTACCATACTTGCGGTTGCCGAGGGAGCCATCTCCAAGGAGGATGCGGCGCTCTCCAAGAAAGAGTACAAGGAAAAAGTGGCAAAGCGGAAATATCCGTCTGTTTCCTACGAGATTGCAGACCGTATATTCAAGGAGACCGGCGTCGAGGTGCGCGTGACTGTACCGGGTCACACACAGCGCGGCGGAAGCCCATGTCCGTATGACCGTGTGCTCTGCACGAGACTCGGTTCGGCGGCGGCAAAAGCGATCATGGACGAGAACTACGGCAACATGGTTGCCATGGTCAATGGCAAGATCAAATATGTACCGCTCGGAGACGTGGCGGGCAAATTAAAAACGGTCGATCCGAACGACCAGATGATAAAAGAAGCAAAGCGGATTGGAATCAGCTTTGGAGATTAAGGTGAGGGAAAAGCATGTCATATCAGGCATTATATCGTAAGTTCCGTCCGCAGGAGTTTGACGATGTAAAAGGACAGGATCATATTGTAACAACGTTAAAGAATCAGATTAAAGCAGACAGAATCGGACATGCTTATCTATTTTGCGGAACCAGAGGAACGGGAAAGACGACGATTGCCAAGATTTTTGCAAAGGCGGTCAACTGTGAGCATCCGGTGGACGGGAGTCCGTGCGGGGAATGTCCGACATGCAGGGCGATTGCGGCGGGCAATTCCATGAACGTGATTGAGATCGATGCGGCTTCCAACAACGGCGTCGACAACATCCGCCAGATCCGAGAGGAGGTGGAGTACCGTCCGACTGAAGGAAAATACAAAGTCTACATTATCGATGAGGTGCATATGCTTTCCATAGGAGCATTTAATGCACTGCTTAAGACCTTGGAGGAACCGCCGGCGTATGTCATTTTTATTCTGGCGACCACCGAGGCGCACAAGATTCCGATCACGATTCTATCACGGTGCCAGCGCTATGATTTCCGCAGAATCTCGATCGACACGATCACTGCCCGCCTGCGGGAACTGATGGATGCGGAGCAGGTGACGGTGGAGGACAGGGCGCTGCGCTATATCGCCAAGGCGGGAGACGGCTCGATGCGTGACGCGTTAAGCCTTCTGGATCAGTGTATCGCTTTTTACCTGGGACAGGAGCTCACTTACGACAAAGTGCTGGATACGCTCGGAGCAGTCGACACAGAGATTTTCAGCCGCCTGCTGCGGCAGATTCTCGATAAGAATATTACAGGAGCGATCCAGACCGTGGAGTCGCTCGTGATCGAAGGACGGGAGTTAGGGCAGTTTGTCACGGATTTCACGTGGTATCTGCGCAATCTGATGCTGGTGCAGAGCTCGGATGATATGGAGGATGTGCTTGACATCTCCTCGGAAAATCTGGCGCTCCTAAAGGAAGAGGCGTCTATGGTGGACGCCGATATTCTGATGCGCTATATCCGCATTTTCTCGGAGCTTGGCAGTCAGATCAAATATGCCAGCCAGAAGCGGATTCTGATTGAAATTGCGATAATTAAGTTATGTAAACCTGAAATGGAAAAAGATTACACGTCCCTGGTGGACCGCATCGACAGCCTGGAGAAGAAACTGGAAAAAGGCGTTGTGATGGCGGCACCGGGGAGTGCCAGGCAGGGCATAGATGGAAGCACGCAGGGGGCACAGGGAGGCTCGCTGCCCAAGGCAGAACTGCCCAAGGCGATTCCGGAGGATGTGAAGCAGGTGCTGACAAACTGGGGTGGCATCTTATCCCAGCTTACCGGTGTGACAAAGACGTATCTTAAGATGGCGACCCGGTCGCTCGGGCCGAACGGGGAGCTGCTGCTGGTATTCGACGACAAGAATGCCTACGAGTACGTCGAGCAGAATCGTTCGGATTGTCAGGACGCATTAAAAGCGGCAGCGGCGGACCGGATCGGCAAAGAGGTTGCGATTCTGGTGAAGTTAAACGATACGGGGCATGCCAGTGACGAGGTCTATCCGGATCTGGGCGCGCTCATCCAGATGGACATCGAGGAAGAGGATTTTTAAAGCTGGACGAATCACACAATTTATATTATGATAGATGGAACAGTCCTAAGAGAAAAGCAGGAGGAAGCAGACATGGCAAAAAGAGGTGGATTCCCGGGCGGTATGCCGGGTAATATGAATAACCTTATGAAGCAGGCGCAGAAGATGCAGCGCCAGATGGAAGAGGCCCAGAAGGAGTTAGAAGAGAAGGAAGTGACCGCGGCAGCGGGCGGCGGAGCTGTGGAAGTGACGGTATCCGGCAAGCATGAGATAACGAAAGTAAAGCTTTCCCCGGAGGTTGTGGATCCGGATGACATCGAGATGCTGGAGGATCTGATCATGGCGGCGACAAACGAGGCCTACCGTCAGTTAGACGAATTTTCCCAGAGTTCCATGGCAAAGATTACCGGCGGCATGGGCGGACTTGGCGGAATGCCATTCTAATAGAATTTATAACTGCACCTGTGTGGCGATCGCGCTGTACGGGTGCAGTTTTGTTTTATGGCACTGCAGCTTTAGCGGGTAAATGCTGTTTGCTGATAAGCAATATTACGAGGAACGAAATTCAGATTTCAGGCAGGAAGGCATATGGAACATTCGTTGGAGAAAAATGGGAGCATTTCTTCCTGCCGATTTTTGCATCTGATTCCGTGTCTCTTGCCACGTTTTGACCATCCGACGGGTGCATGTCCGACACACCGGAGACAATGGGCGGACTTTCTGGCAGCACTAACTGCACTCCCTCATAGACATTATAAAACCGCGCGAACCGAAACTCGCCGCCATCTGCTATTAAAGTCCGGGCACATGGCGGCTCAAACATCGGCTTCGCGCGGTTATGTTCTATTGCGGGAGTGCAGGTAAGTGCTGCACGAAAGTCCTACAAATTGTCTTCCGGGGTGCGGACATGACCCTAGGATTGCTCAAAACTTGGAAAGACACGGATCATCGCAGATGCAAAAAACGGCTAGTTAGAAATGCCACATTTTTTGAACAGAATTTCCATATGCATTCTGCCTGAAAGCAAAAGTCGTGATCTTCTCATCACATTGCTTATCAGCAGACGGCAATGTCTATCTGATGCGGCAGTGCCATGAAACAAGAGCAACCTGCGTGGGGGCACATGGTGCTCAGAGCTTTGCCTTGAATACCTCGTCGGCGGGATAGCCGCCGGCGCACTTCTGCATGCCGCGCTGGATGCTGTCGGCGGAGGTACCCCAGTCCTTGTCCTTGTTGCGGTAGTCGTTTTTTTCCACAAACCAGGACACTTCTTTTTGGAGCCGGTCGAGATTGTCCTGCATCATCGAGAAGGCTTTGGGATAAAACTCTTTTTTCTCGTCATCGGTCAGCTTGTCCTCGGCTGCCTCGATCAGGTCGCCGAAGTGCGGCAGGCAGAATCCTCTGCTTTTTTCAAAAAGTGCGCGGAATTCCTCATTTTTCTTATACAGATCGAAAAAAGTATCCAGATAACGGCCGTAGATCTGATGGAAATGGTCGCAGACATAGCAGTCGGTGGCCTTGGCGGCGATCCATGCGCCGAGAGGCGTTTTGGGTGTATTCCCGGATGAGACATCCGTGTGTTTCATGCGTTTGATAAAGCTGGATTTGCCAGGTGTAAAATGTGCCAGCTCATCGCCGAGCTCCTGGTTCAGCTTTTTTAAGTGTGTGCTTAAGATCAAGGCGTTGCCGAGCCGGTTGCCGTAGTCGTACATCATCTTGAAGTGGTGGCGGCAGAAACCGGTGGCGTCTGTTTTGGCACGGATATCATCTTCCATATAGGCAGAGCCGAGGATGAAGGAGATGGCATGCTGCTCGGCCTCGCGTTCCAGGTAGCAGAAAGGGCATTCGTCGTCTGCGTGGAAGGCATTCATCAAAGGGATGGTTGCAATCGTTTCTTTCATGGTAATCTCCGTTTCTTTTCATACAATCTGTGAATAAATCCAGTATAGCATACCAGAGGAAGAAAAATCAAAACCGCCTTGTAAAATGCGGCGTTATCAAGTAATATATATAAGGCTGCAGGGAAAGCCCGGCAGTGTTGACAGGAAGTTTGAGGGAGAGAATGGAATACTATAGCAGACAGATCAGCAAGTTAATACAGGAATTATCTGCCCTGCCGGGAATCGGCACGAAGTCTGCACAGCGTCTGGCATTTCATATCCTGAATATGCCAAAGGAGCAGGTGGAGGAGCTTTCTTCTGCGATTTTGGACGCAAAGCAGAATGTGCGGTATTGCAAGGAATGTTTTACGCTGACAGATGAGGAAATCTGTCCGATCTGCAGCGACAGTTCCAGGAACCATAAGGTCATTATGGTGGTGGAGAACACGAGGGATCTCGCGGCATACGAGAAGACACAGAAGTATGACGGGGTATATCATGTGCTGCACGGCGCCATCTCGCCCATGCTCGGAATCGGGCCGGGGGACATCAAACTCAAAGAACTGATGCAGCGCCTGCAAAAGGATGTGGATGAGGTCATCATTGCGACGAATTCCAGCCTGGAGGGGGAGACGACGGCAATGTATATCAGCAAACTGATCAAACCGACCGGTATAAAAGTTACGCGGATTGCGAGCGGTGTGCCGGTGGGCGGCGATCTGGAATATATTGATGAGGTAACGCTTCTGCGCGCGCTTGAGGGGCGCACGGAACTGTAGTGACCGCATGAGAAAAGGATGCAACTGTCCGGCATCTGGGGCGGGCGGATGACAATCAGATATAAGAAAGGACCATGACACGACATGACGAATCTGGAACTTCAAAAGACAGCAAATGAAATTCGCAAAAGCATTGTAACAGCGGTGCACAGTGCAAAAGCGGGACACCCGGGCGGATCGCTCTCGGCGGCAGATATTTTCACATATCTGTACTTTGAGGAGCTGAACATTGATCCGAAGAATCCGAAGATGGCGGATCGTGACCGGTTTGTGTTGTCCAAAGGACACACGGCACCCGGACTTTACGCTGCGCTTGCAGAGCGTGGATTTTTCCCGAAGGAGGATCTGGTGACGCTGCGCCACACAGGATCCTATCTGCAGGGACATCCGGATATGAAGCATATTCCGGGCGTGGATATGTCGAGCGGTTCTCTGGGACAGGGGCTCTCGGTGGCAGTGGGAATGGCTGCGGCAGGAAAGTTTGATAAGAAAGATTACCGTGTATATGCACTTTGCGGTGACGGAGAGATCCAGGAGGGACAGATCTGGGAGGCTGCCATGTGGGCAGGCTTTAAGAAGCTGGATAATCTGGTGGTGATCGTGGATAACAACAACCTTCAGATTGATGGTTCCATCGATACAGTATGTTCCCCGTACCCGATCGACAAAAAGTTCGAGGCATTCAATTTCCATACGATCAACATCAACGGAAATGATTTTGACGAGATCCGTGCGGCTTTTGCGGAGGCGCGGGCGACCAAGGGAATGCCGACGGCGATTATCGCAAAGACATTAAAGGGAAAAGGTGTTTCATTCATGGAGAATGCCGTTGACTGGCACGGAAAAGCACCGAATGATGATGAATATAAGATCGCAATGGAAGATCTGGAAAAGGCAGGTGCAGCATTATGTCAGAATTAGAAAAGAAGATTGCAACCAGAGAGAGTTACGGCAACGCACTGGTAGAGCTTGGAAAAGAGCATGAAGATCTGATCGTGCTGGACGCGGATCTGGCAGGTGCGACAAAGACCGGCATTTTTAAGAAGGCATTTCCGGAGCGCCACTGGGACATCGGTATTGCCGAGGCGAATATGACAGGAATCGCGGCAGGTCTTGCAACCTGCGGAAAAGTTCCGTTTATCAGTTCTTTTGCGATGTTTGCGGCGGGCAGAAATTACGAGCAGGTGCGCAACTCGATCGGTTACCCGCACCTCAATGTGAAGATCGGAGCGACCCATGCGGGAATCTCCGTGGGTGAGGACGGAGCGACCCATCAGTGCCTGGAGGATCTGGCTTTGATGCGCGCGATCCCGGGAATGGTCGTGCTCAATCCGGCGGACGATGTGGAGGCGCGTGCGGCAGTGCATGCGGCGTATGATCACGTGGGACCGGTGTACCTGCGTTTTGGACGACTGGCGGTTCCGGTGTTTAATGACGAGGCGACCTACCGGTTTGAGATCGGCAAGGGAATTGTGTTAAAAGAGGGAAAAGATGTCTCGGTATTTGCAACAGGATTGTGTGTGAATGAGGCGAGAGAGGCGGAGAAGCTTCTGGCAGCAGACGGTATTGATGCGGAGATTATCAACATCCATACGATCAAGCCGCTGGATGAAAAGCTGGTACTTGCGTCCGCAGCGAAGACCGGAAAAGTAGTAACGATCGAGGAACATTCCGTGATCGGCGGACTGGGAAGCGCCGTATGCGACGTCCTTTCCGAGAAGCAGCCGACGAAAGTCATGAAGATCGGTATCAACGATGTGTTCGGAGAGTCCGGTCCGGCTCTGGAACTGATTCAAAAGTATGGACTGGATGCACAGAGCATCTACGAGAAAGTAAAGGCGTTTGTAAAACAGAATTAAAAAAGAATAGCAGGATAGAAGTAAATAAGGCCGCGGGGATTGTAGCTTCCCTGCGGCTTTTGTAATGCCGGGAAAGATTTTGGCAGAAGAGACGGAAGGCTGTCGAAACATTTTTTCGGACAAGCCCATAATATTTCAAAATATGCAGAGGGCTTGTGGTACGATTTCCCCGAGAAAAGGTTGTAAAATCCATGTGCGTGTATTGCGCGGATACGCAGCCGGATGCGGAAAGGGGAATCGTGTGGCATGATAGAGATTATTCACCAGGAACAGACGGAAGAAAAGGTACAGAGGGAACTGCCAAGAGAAATCAAACAGATCGGGTCGCCGGATGCAGGGGAACGGATTTATGTGGAAGATACCGTGTACCGCAGAATGCATCCGCATGGCGGCGTGGAAGAAAAAACGGCATATGTGCTGCTGGGAAAATTTGAGAATTGCATGGGCAGAGAGTGCACGTTTGTGGAAGCGGTTATTCCGTTGAATGAAATCCTGTTTGACCGGGACATTCCGGTCTGGGACGATCACACGTGGGCGTACATATATAAGCAGTTAAAGCCGGAGCATGATCCGTTCGTGATTGTAGGATGGGCGCTGGATATCAAGGGACAGCTCCCCAATATGACGGCGCATCTGGAGGCGCTGCATCAACGGAATTTCGGTGGAAAGCGCCAGATCCTTTTTCTGATGGACAGCCTGGAATGTGAGGAGGCGGTCTACGGCAGCAGGAACGGGCACCTGTACAGAAGAGACGGATTCTACATTTATTACCAGCACAGGCAGGCGGCGGAGGAAAAAGACCTCTGGAAAAAAGAGGAGAAAGAATTTTACCGGGAAATGGATACGGAAGGAGAGGAGAAGCGGAATCCGGCAGTGTCCGTAAGCGCCGGGGAGCAGGAAGCGCCGGCAGACATGGAAAAAACGTCGGACGATAATGAAAGTGCAGGAATATACAGAGGTCTTTACCGCAGGAGGATACAACAGGAAGCCGGGCGGCAGGAGGCCCGGGAAAGACCCGCGTATGCAGCTACAGTTTTGCTGGGGGCGGTTGTGTGCGTGCTTGGTGTGACCGCATATCTGAATCATGAAAAGATGGTGGATATGGAACAGACGCTCGCGCAGATGAAGGGAACCCGGTACGTGACAGAAACGCAGACGGCGGACGCGGAGACGGAAGAGACGGAGCGGATGCCGTCTGTGGCGGTAGAGACGGTGATGGGGAATGTCGAAAAACAGGAACTGTCTGCGGAAGCGGCAGGAATGCAGGAAGATGTTACAGCACAGCAGGCGGAGACGGCACAGGGAGCGCAGGGGACAGCAGAGCCAGCGGAAAATGCAACGGCAAATGCAGCAGCAGGAACTGCAGCGGGATCGGAAACTGCGGGGGATACGGCGGCAGCCGGTGGACAGGCATGCGCAGACGCAGCGGGCACGTCGGTGGAGGCGCAGACGCAGAGCACGGCATCCACGGACGGGAGCCTGGCGGCACAGACCCAGGGCACGACGACAGCTGCCGGGAATGCATCCGTGGAGAATACACAGGAGGCGGCAGCACAGACCGAGGCGCAGATGTATTTGTCGCAGGGATATTACGATGTGCAGAAGGGAGACAGTCTTGTGGGAATCTGCCGGAAAATATATCAGACGACGGCAATGCTGGACAAGCTCTGCGAGGTCAACGGCATTGAGGATGAAAATGCCATCTACGCCGGTCAGCGTCTGATTCTGCCGAATTAAAAAAATAGTGAAACGGGAATACACACATGCTATAATGTCCATAAGCAGTTGAAGAATAGGCAGCATAGAAATGAGGAAGTATGGCAGAAAAAAACAAAAGCGGATTTCATACGGTAGGGGATACCGATATGGAGGAATATAACCGTAAAATAAAGGAACATCGCAGAAAGGTTCTGCGCCGCACCGTGATTGTGACGGCGGTCATTCTTCTGGTACTGACCGGACTGGGACTTTACATGGCGCTTCGCCATTATGAGAACTATGACATTATGTCAACTGCGGAGCGGTCGGATACGGATGCGACACATTTTACGGAATTTCAGGGAAATATTTTAAAATACAGCAATGACGGGGCATTTTATCTGGATGCCGCGAATGAACTGATCTGGAACCAGACGTATGAGATGTCGTCGCCGAAGCTGGATACCTGCGGAAATTATCTGAGCATCTACGACAAGGGCGGGACCAAAATTTATATTTTAACACCGACAAAGCTTGTGGGAAGCATTGAGACAACCATGCAGATTCAGCAGGTATGCGTGGCAGAGCAGGGGACGGTCGCTGTTCTGATGAAAAAAGACAAGGCGGCGTACCTTGCGCTGTATGACAGAGAGGGCAACAGCCTGGCGGAAGGGGAGATCCACGGTCAGAACGGGGGATACCCGATCGCCATTGCGCTTTCCAATGATGCGGTAAAGCTGGCGGTATCCATGATCAATATCAATGAAGGAAGCGTCAAGAGCACAATTGCGTTTTACAATTATGGCACGGTTGGGCAGAACGAAATCGATCACTGCGTGGGTGTGAACAATTACGATGACATGGTCATCCCGGAGATGGAGTTTACCTCCAACGACCGGATGGTTGCGTTTGGCGATACGAAAGCAGTGATCTTTGAGGGCGCGCAGAAGCCGCAGGCAATCGCGGAGATCCCGATGGATGAGAAGACAAAAAGTATTTTTTACAATGAGCACTATATCGGAATCGTGACCGGCAATGAGGATGAGGCGGTGACCAATCATCTGGCGGTGTATGATGAAAACGGAAAACTGGTCATGGAAAAGGATTTCGGTCTGGACTACAGCAGTATCGAATTTTTGACCAATAATGAGATCTGTATCCGGAACGCAAATGTCTGCGACATCTATACGGTGCATGGTGTTTATAAGTTCCACCATGAGTTTGAAGAAGAACTTTTTGAGATTATACCGGGAAAATTAAAATTGAACTACACGCTTGTGCTCAAAGATACGACACAGCGGATCAGATTAAAATAAGGAGGAGATTATGAACTGGGTATTGATGCTTGTCCTCCTGGTGTTGGTGTGCTGTGCAATCTACGGCTACACAAAGGGATTTTTAAGGATTGTTTTTTCACTTGTCGCATGGGTGATTGTGCTGGTGTTTGTCTCGTGGGCAACGCCGCATGTCAGCCAGTGGATACAGGAGAATACAACCATTTACGAAAAAATAGAAGCTGCGTGTGAGGAATCTGTGCGGCGTGCGGCGCAGGGAAAGATGGAAGAAGGCGCAGTGGAACAGTACGGAGAAGCCGGGGAACTGGGGCTGGATCTTCCGGAATCTGTGATGGCGCAGATCGTTTCGGGGGCTTCCGGCGCAGCGGACACTGTGCTTGCGGAGAACGGAGTATATGCAGGGATCGCGCAGAGCCTGGCAGGATTTATCGTGCAGGGAATTGCGTTTGTGACGGTGCTGATTCTCTCATGGATTCTGGTGCATGTGATCTCGGCGCTGCTTGGAATCGTATCGCATATTCCGATATTAAAAGGTGTGAACCGTTTCACGGGAATGTTAGCGGGGCTGATGGAGGGGCTTCTCATCGTCTGGATTGCGTTTTACATTGTTGCCCTTTGCAGTACGGGAGAGACGGGGAGAGTGATTGTTTCCTATATAAATCAGAGCGCATTTCTGAAAGAACTGTATGAAAACAATATTCTTCTGTCTCTGGGAACGGGTTTTGCACGCTAAAAGGCATGAATTACAAGGGCTGCCGACAGTGAGGGGGAAATCCGTGAAAACTTTTTAAAAAAACTGTAAAAAGAGTGTTGACAATCTGGGATGCAGATGGTAGTATATACAAGCTGACCGCGAGAACAGCGGACAGGCAAAGCGCTTCTGAAAAAGAAGCAAAAGAAAATAAAAAAAGTTGTTGACAAACGGTTGGCGCTATGGTATAGTAAATAAGCTGTCGCCGAGAGAAGACAACAGCGGGCGAGATTGAAAGATCCGCAAAGCCAACGCGAAGCGCTGGCGATGAACATTGATAACTGAACAGTGAATAAACCTTGAAAGATCCTAAATTTCAAGCTGTCGATCAAGAGATTGAAAGACAGACGAACGTTCTTATAAAGA
>JABLTO010074269.1_pt1 | contig 32633 bp, 26 predicted proteins | sample 7160091 | NCBI WGS metagenome assembly JABLTO01 (sample SAMN14651225, study PRJNA627086) | human gut metagenome | isolation source: feces | host: Homo sapiens
AGATAATATTTTGCTAACTAAAAAAATTATCTCTTATTCCTTTATTTATGGGGCATTAAGGCGATTTTCTTTCCCACTTGTTCGCGGAGAGCCAAAAAAATCTGCTTAATAGTAGATTTTTTTCTTGACTTTCTCTTCGGGGGGGGGTTATAATGTGGCTATAATAGAAGTGAGGTATTAATTATGAATGATAAGAAAAATTGGTCAAAAATATTATTAGCTCTTGGTGTATTAATAGGCGTAGTAGGTGTAAGTTATGCTTTGTGGCGTGTGTCTTTTAGTAGTACAAATGATAATAGTCTTACAGCTACATGTTTTAATGTGTCTTTTACAGATCAAAATAACATAAGTATTGAAAAAGCTTATCCATTACTTGATAAAGATGGCAAGAAATTAGCACCTTATGAATTTACAATAACCAATAATTGTGATACATATGTAAAATATGATATCAACTTAGAAGTATTAAATACGTCAACTTTAACAAATATGAATTATATAAAAATGTCTTTAGATGATGATATATTAGCATTAGTATCAAGTCTAGATGTTACAACTAAAACATTAAGTAATGCAAGTAGTGCCTATAAAATAAAAACAGGTTATTTAAATGCCAAAGAAAGTAAAACATATAATTTAAGATTATGGTTAGATGAGAATGTTACTGGTGAAACAGTGGGAGTTCAAAACAATACCTTTACTTCTAAGATAACAGTTAATGCAAGTTTTACAGAAGACAATCCTAATCCAACAGTAATTGATTATGTAATGAATTTAGCAAAAACAGATAATAAAAATCTAGCATATGATGATTCAGATGATTACAATCTAAGGTATATAGGAGCAGACCCAAATAATTATATTGACTCGGGAGAAACATATAAAGAAGATAGCACAATATACAATGGTTATCTAGATGAAACATTAACAAAATATAAGCAATATAAAAGTTTAAGTGATTGCAAAAACTCCAAAACATACAATGTTAATTGCAAATTATCATATAAAAAAGGTGATAAAAAACTATGGCGTATTATAGGTGTTATGAATAGTGTTGATGGAGGCGACGGTATTAAGAGGAAACGAGTTAAAATAATATCAAATGAAAGTATAGGAAATTATTCATGGAGTTCAACTAATAATAATACAAATGCTGGATATGGTAACAATCAATGGGGAGAAAGTGCAAGTTATACAGGGTCTGATTTAATGAATTTGTTAAATCCATCCTTTGACACTAAAAATATTGGAGGGTCTCTTTATTATAATAGTAAGAAAGGGTTATGTTATTCTAACTATAACCTTGGTACTATTTCATGCGATTTTACTAACAATGGGTTTCCTGAAATGTTAAAAAAACTATCTGGACTTGCAGTATGGCATACGGGAACAAACGGAACAAACAGCACATCATCATTTACTTCATCAGGACAGGGACTGCCAAAAAACTTTTACAATTTTGAACGTAGTTCTTATACTGGCAAAATATGTCAGCCTAGGGATGATTATAAATGGTGTAATGATGATGCAGAAAGAACTACAACATGGACAGGATTAGTGGGATTGATATATCCAAGTGACTATGGCTATGCCACTAGTGGAGGTAGTACATATAATAGAACAACGTGTTTAAATACAAATATGGAATCTTGGAATGGTTGGGTAGGAATTAATCAACAAGAACCATATGCAGATTGTTACATGAATAATTGGATTTTTAAAAATAATAATATTTCAACTATAATGGCCAAAGGTAATACTACTAGGGCTAGTTATATTTATAGTATATATTTAGATGGCTCAGTTTCTAATGCAACTGCTGCTAGCAATTTACCTATTTTTCCAGTAGTATATCTAAAACAAACAGTAAAAATTGCCTCAGGTACAGGTTCACAAGATGATCCATTTATTCTAGAAAATTGATATGTGTCAAGCACATCTTTTTTTTATTAATTTATTTTCTTTTTTAGTGTAGTATAATAATGATTAACAATGTAGTTTATGTTAAAATATCTTAGAAAACTTAACATATAAGCAAAACGTGTTAAAAAAATGCAAAAAATTTAACTGGTTTAGTTAATAAAACAGATGATAAGTTATACCCTATAAAAGGAATAAGGAGTTGAGCGAGTAATGACAACAATATATTTATTAAGACATTCACAACCATTTAGAAAACTATTAGGTGAGTATAACGCTAGTGAAATTGAACAAATAAGAAATGAAAAAAATCCATTAAGTGTGGATGGTGAAAGATTAGCAAAAGAAATAAGTGAAAATAAGGAACTGCAAAATATTGATGTTATATATTCATCTCATTATGTCAGAACAATGTGCACAGCAAAATATATTGCGGAAAATAACCAAATAAAATTAAATGTGGATGAAAGATTAGGTGAAAGAAAATTTGGCGTAAATAATATGTCAGAATTACCTGAAGCATTTTTTGAAAAACAATTTAGAAATTGGGATTACAAATTAAAAAATGGAGAATCTGCGAATGAAGTTTCAAGAAGAATGAATAATGTAATTAAAGAAATTATTAATAATAATAGAAATAAAAATATTGCAATCGTATCTCATGGAACAGCTATATCTACTATGCTTAAAACTTGGTGTGATATAAAATTAAATGAAGACACGAAACTAATTGAGATATACTATGACCATAAAATGGTATTTGATGGCAATTGGAATTGCCCAGAGTTGTTTAAATTAGTATTTGACGAAAATGATAGTTTAATAAGTATTATGAATATAAGAAATTAGATAATATGTCTAAGGAGAAAATAAGTAAAAGAATATATTAATTAAAATATGAAGACGAAACAAGAAAATTTGTAAAACCAAGAATAACAGAATTAGAAGAGATGAGAGAAGAAAAAAATATGATAAAATTATACTGATAGTTTTAGTGATTATAGTTCTTCTAAAGTTCATTGAAAAAATGTAGAAAAATCAAATGATGCAAAATGCTCTGTCTTAGTTTATGATGATATTGAAAGAGTTAATCTTATAATAATAATTAAAGAAATCTCATGGTGTAAAGCCTTATCGTTGTTTACAACTATATTTTTTTAGTATATAAATAAATTTCTTCAGAAGATACAGGATTGGGTATATATAAAATATATGCATATTATAAAAGCAACAAAGTTTCTATTAAAGACATTAGAAACACTAAAAAAGTTTTCAAAAACTCTTTATTGGTGTATAATACACTTGAATTGGAGGGGTATTATGTTAGCCTGTGGAAAAAATGTTCTTCTAATGACAGAACCTAAAAAAATAAAAAAAGTATATTTAAGTAAAACTAGAAAAGATGAAACAGTTTTAAACTATTTAAAACAAAATAAAATTCATTATATTTTAACAGAGCCTACCATCTTAAATAAGATGACAAGCGAGAACCATCAAGGGATAGTTATTGAAATAGAGGACTATGCCTATGCCCCTTTAGAAAGTGTTTTTAATGAAGACTTTATTCTTATCTTAGATCATTTAGAAGACCCTCATAACTTAGGAGCTATTATTCGTTCAGCTGAAGCAGCGGGCATAAAGTCTATTATAATTCCTAAAGATAGAAGCGTGTCTGTTAACGATACAGTAATAAAAATAAGTGCGGGTACAATAAACAACGTTAAAATAATTCGTGTTACCAATTTAGTGGATGCGATAAAAAAACTTCAGAAAAACAACTTTTTTATCTATGGAGCTGATATGATTGGTGAAGATTTAAGAACTTATAATTTTGATGGTAAAAAAGCCCTTGTAATTGGTAATGAAGGAAAAGGTATAAGTAACGTCGTTGCAAAAAACTGTGATGTTATGATTAAAATTCCTATGCTTGGTGAAGTAAATAGTCTAAATGCTTCAGTTGCTGCTGGTATTCTTGTTTTTAAAATGGGAGGGCTTTCATGAAGTATAACGAAGAAGAAAACATGCTAATAGACATGGTAAGTGATGCTAACGAAGAAATAAAAGATTCCTTATATAATAGATATGAAGAATTAATATATTTTTATATCAAAAAATACTCTAGTGTTGCTACCAAACTTGGAATAGAATACAGTGAATTATGTCAAGAAGTAAATCTTGCCTTTGCTGGCGCAATTAGTAGCTATGATAGTGAAAAAGATGCCAATTTTAAAACGTTTGTTAATATCTGTCTTAAAAGAAGAATAATTAATCTTCTTAGAAGTGCTAAAACAGATAAAAAAATTCAAGACAAAAAAAACTTATCCTTAGACTATATCTATAATGAAGAAGGTACATCACTAAAAGACGTCTTACCAGATAATTTAGCAGATCCATCTAGAAAATCCCTAGAAAAAGAAAACCTACATGAATTAATAGCCAAGATAACTAGGCAACTTTCACCTACTGAACAAGAAATATTTAATTATATGGTCGATGGTTTAAATAAAGAACAAATAAGTACTATAACTGATAAATCACTTAAACAAGTAGAAAATACTATAACTCGTATTAGAAAAAAAGTGAGAATATTAATGGAGAGTGAGAGTAATGCATAAAAAAGAATTAAAAAGAATAATTTTAAGTATCATCGTTATTATTCTATTTAGCCTAGTTTTAGTAACTATCTTTAGTTTTAATAAAAATAGTGAAAATATTGAATTTAATGGTGTGAATAATACTGAAGAAGATAGTCCAAAAGAAGAACAAGACACATTTACAAATAATAGTGATATTGAAGAAAAAGATATTAGATTATTAGTTGAAGAAAAAAGAGTAGCTTTAAAAGAATACCTATCACATGTAAAATACTACAAACTAAGTGAGATTAGTGCTAACTATCAAAGTAGTGATGATTCATATATAGGTATACCAGAGTCTTTCTTTAGTGGCTTAAAAGAGCTTGTGACTGATGAGTTATATAATAGTTATTTTAGTAAATGTACACTTGTGGAAACTAATAATAATCCTTCTATAAAAGAAAATATATATGCATCGCCAATCAATTTATTTGATGAAACCTATACCAATAGTGCGGTTGCCGTAAATGATGTTAACACTGAGATTCTTATCTTGAAAAATGCAACTAATGAAAGAGTAGAAGCTAAAGAAGAAATAAAAATATGTTCCGTTGACACGAATTCATGTACTAGAGATAGTTTTTATAGCCTAGTTTTAGAAAAAGAAAATGAGATATGGAAAATAGCAAAAATTAGCTAAAATCTATTGCAAAACACTTAAGTTTATGGTAACTTATAGTTATCAACACGGAAGTGTTTTTATTTTGGAAAAATTGGAGGGTAATATGGCAAAAGAAAGTAAAATTAAATCAGCCAAAAAAGTAAAAAAAGCTAAAAAACCAAGTTATTTAAAAGAAGTAAAAAATGAAATGAAGAATGTAAGTTTTCCTAGTGCTAAAGAAGTTATAAAGTACACACTTGCTACTATCTTAATCGTTTTATTTTTAGTAGGTTTCTTCTTATTATTATCTGCATTTATGTCTTGGTTAAAGGAGGCTATTTAATATGGATAAAAAATGGTATGTTGTAACAACTTATTCAGGTCATGAAGAATCAGTTAAAGAAAAATTATTAATGCGTACCGAGTCAATGGGAATGCAAGATAATATTTTCCGTGTAATTGTTCCTGAAACAACTGAAATTGAAATTAAAGATGGTGTAAAAAAAGAAAAAAAGAAAAAAATGTTTCCAAGTTATGTCTTAGTAGAAATGGTTATGAGTGATGAAGCTTGGTATATCGTTCGTAATACACCAGGTGTAACTGGCTTTATTGGTTCAAGTGGTAAAGGTGCTAAACCAACACCTCTACTACCAGAAGAAATTGATCATATCTTAGTTCAGATGGGTATGAGTCGTGTTGACATTGAAGATGAACTTGCAAGTGGCGACAAAGTAGGTATTATAGATGGGCCATTTAAAGGAATGGAAGGTAATATTAAAGATATCGACTTAGAAAATAATCGTATCACTGTTATGATTGATTTATTTGGTCAAGAAACAAGTGTTGAAGTTGAACCATTCCAAGTACAAAAGAAATAACTGCTTAGCAGTTTTTTTGCTATTAAGAAAGGATTTTATATGCAAAAAATAGGAATTATAGGTGGTGGGCCATCAGGGTTAACCGCGGCTATATTTAGTAAAACAAAATTTAACGAGGTAACTATTCTCGAAAAAAACAAAAATTGTGGCAAGAAACTCTTATTAACAGGCTCTGGTAAATGTAACTATTGGAATGATGATATGGATATTACCCATTTTCATAGTAGTAATACAAAAATATTAAAAAATATTATAACTGAAGAATTAAAAAGAGTGGCTTTAGAATTCACGAGAAATATTGGTATCATCCCAACTATCAAAAATGGTTATTACTATCCTGTTACTAAAGAATCATTTACCATGCAAATGGCTCTTCTAAGAGAATGCCAAAATAAAGGTATTGTTATTAAAAATGAATGTAATGTTATCGATATAAAGAAAGTAAATGATAGTTTTATTGTTAAAACACCGACCGAAACTCTAAAATTTGATAAGATAATTATCGCAACTGGTGGTTTAAGTTATCCCAAAACTGGTTCGGATGGGTCAGGTTATACCTTAGTAAAAGAAACAACCATCGTGCCTCCTAAGCCATCCTTAGTACAGTTAACCATTGAAGCAAATTTCTTGAAAAAATGGGCTGGTATTAGAACAATGGCAACTGTAACTCTTCTTAAAAATAATCAAGTAATAAAAACTGAAGCTGGAGAAATTCAACTTACTGATTATGGTGCCAGTGGCATATGTATTTTTAATATTAGTAGAGAAGCTGAAGAAGGTGATATATTAGAAATTAATTTTTGCCCTTTTTTAGAAACCTCTTTAGAAGAATTTTTAACCCTTGAAAATAAAAGGCTTGAAAATAGAAAACTAAGAGAATTACTTGAAAACATTCTTCACTTTAAGCTAGTTGATATCGTGCTTAATAAAGCCGGTATAAATGGTAATTCAAACTATGAGGCAATAGAAGAAAAAGAAAGGCAAAAACTAACTGAATTATGCACATCATTAAAACTTAAAATAACTGGTAACAAAGGATTTTTAACAGCTCAAGTAACAAATGGTGGTATTTCCTTAAGTGAATTAGACCCTGAAACACTAATGTCTAAAAAAATAAAAAATCTTTTTTATGCTGGTGAGGTTATTGATATTGATGGGGACTGTGGTGGTTATAACTTAATGACTGCCTTCATGACAGGAATAAAAGCAGGGCGGGGTGCTAGAAATGATTAGAATAAAAAATTTAAAAATTAGTGTCAAAGAAAATCAAGAAATTGCCCTTTTAAAAAAAATAACTAAGGAACTAAGAACAACGCCAACCAATTACGAAATTAAAAAGCGTTCAATTGATGCTAGAGATAAATCAGATATTTTCTATGTCTATGATATATTTGCTGATGTAATAGGTGAAGAAAAAATACTAAAACATAATAAAAAACTAGAACAAGTAATACCAAAGAAATATGTATTTCCATACCAAGCTAAAGAGCAAGTTAGTCCAAAAATAGTAGTAGTAGGTTCTGGGCCAGCTGGTTTATTTTGTGCTTATCATTTAGCCAAACAAAACTTAAACCCAATTATTATTGAACGTGGTGAATGTATTGAAAAAAGAGTTGCGACTGTCGAAAAATTTTGGATGACTAACGAATTAAATGAAAACTCAAACGTTCAGTTTGGTGAAGGTGGTGCTGGTACATTTTCTGATGGTAAATTAAATACTCTAGTTAAAGATAAAAACTTAAGAGGCACAAGAGTACTAGAACTATTTGTTAAGTTTGGAGCTCCCAAAGAAATTCTTTATGATTCTCATCCTCATATAGGGACAGATATTTTAAGAAATGTCGTTAAAAATATGCGTGAAGAAATAATTTCACTAGGTGGTAAGTTTTATTTTGATACAACCTTAACAGATATCAAAATAAAAAATAACAAAGTAAGCGATATTGAATTAAATCATAATACTTGGCTAAAAACAGATTACTTAGTTCTAGCGATTGGCCATTCTGCTCGTGATACCTTTGAAATGCTTTATGAGAAAAATATCCCTATGCATTCCAAACCATTTGCTGTAGGTGTAAGAATTGAGCACGAAAAAGAATTAATAGATAATTCTCAGTATGGCGATTTAAAAAGATATTTACCGCCAGCTAGTTACAAATTAACATATCAAACCAAAGAAAAAAGAGGCGTTTATACTTTTTGTATGTGTCCAGGAGGCTTTGTAGTAAACTCTTCTAGCGAGAAAAATCGTCTTGTTATCAATGGTATGAGTAACTATAAAAGAGAATCTTCCTCTTCCAATAGTGCAGTTATTGTAACTATTTCCCCTAAAGATTTTGGTGATAAGCCACTAGATGGTATGTACTATCAAAGGGCTTTAGAAGAACAAGCCTATAAAATAAAAAATGGTAAAATTCCATCACAAAGATTAATTGATTTTTATAAAAATGTTGAAACAAAAGAATTCCCTAAATTTAAAGGTAGCCATAAAGGCCTTACTAGTGGTGCTAATTTAAACTTGATTTTACCATCCATAATTACTAATGCCATAAAAGAAGCCTTACCTGAGTTTGGTAAAAAAATAAAAGGTTTTGATAATGATGATGCTATACTTTCAGGTATAGAGACACGTTCCTCTTCCCCAGTTCGTATTGAAAGAAATGAAGACTGTGTCTCACTTACCTTCAATTTATATCCTTGTGGCGAAGGAGCAGGCTACGCAGGTGGCATAACCTCTAGTGCTATGGATGGAATTAAAGTTTCTGAATGTTTAGTAAAAAATATTATAGATTCTAATTGTGGCTACTAAGCCACTTTTTTTATGTGAAACAAGCAAAAACGTACAAAATGTCCGAAAAAACATGTAAAAAACGTGCAAATTGTCCGAAAAATTATGTGAAAACCGTACAATATTCTTAAAAGCGTCAATGTTTGCTTGCATAACAGTATTACATACATGCAACTTTTTATAACATAAACTTATCAATCATGTCTAAGTAAACTATTACTCCCTTTTCATAAATAAAAAACTATGATAAAATTAATTAGAATAAAAGAGGGATTAAAAATGGAATACGTAAAAATAACATTAAATGATGGCACTATAAAAGAATGTCCAAAAGATACAACTTATTATGAATTAAGTAAATCACTAGGTAAAGAAAAAGACACAATAGCTGTAAGAGTAAATAATGAGGTTTTTCCATTAGATGCTAAAATAAGAAAAGATGAAAATGTCGAATTACTTGATGTTAAAACCTTATCTGGCTATAAAATATATCAATCAGGTTTAAAATTTCTTTTTATAGTTGCTGTTTCCAAACTATTTCCTGAAAGCATTGTTCATTTTCTTCACAGTGTACCAAAAGGTATTCTATGTGAAATAGATATGCCTCACAACATTACGGGTATAGACGTTTCCAATATTAAACGAGAAATGGCCAAAATAGTTGAACAAAAAGAACGAATTTTTCGTTATAACATGGATGTTAAAGAAACAAGTAAATATTTTACAAGTAAAGAAGAATATGAAAAGGCCAGTAACATTGCAAGCCTTCCTAATGACGTAGTAACTCTTTATAGACTAGAAAATAAATTGAACTATTTTTATACTTTTATGCCATATGATACATCAGTTATCAACCGTTTTGAACTAGTATTCTTAGGTCGTAACCGGATAGTCTTAGTTTGTCCAAGTCCACAAAGCAATGGTCTTATTCCAGAGTATGTTCACTATGAAAATATTGTTTCTAATTTTATGGCTAGCAAAACATGGCTAAGAAGAATGAAATCTCCATATCTATCAGATATGAATTCATTAGTAAGCACGTCTAAAATAAATGAATTTATTAAATCAAATGAAATTCTATATATGGAAGATTTAATTAAGGCCAGTGATAAAATTATTTCTATGCGTGATGTTAAGATGGTTTTAATTGCGGGACCTTCCTCTAGTGGTAAAACAACAACTATGAAAAGATTAAAATCAATACTAAAAGCTCGTGGCTATGAACCTATCGGTATATCAACAGATGATTTCTTTGTTGATAGAGAAGATACACCTAAAAATGATTTAGGTGAAAAAGATTTTGAATGTTTGCAAGCCATTGACTTAGAACTATTTAATAAAACATTAGAAAAACTACTAAACGAAGAAGAAGTTGAACTACCGGAATATGACTTTATAAATGGCAAAAAAGTATTTAAAGGATGTAAAGTCAAACTAAAAGATAATAGCCTTCTTTTAATCGAAGGATTACATTGTTTAAATGATGACTTAATTCCATACATAGATTCTAAATATAAGTTTAAAATATACTTAAGCCCATTTATACCTCTTAATATTGATCGCCATAACTACATATCAACATTAGATTTACGTCTTATTAGAAGAATAGTTCGTGATAATCGCACTAGAGGTAAAAAAGTTGATGAAACCATTAAAGAATGGCAAGTAGTAAGAAAAGGTGAAGAAAATTATATATTCCCATATGTTTATCAAGCAGACATGATTATTAACACAGCACTTGCCTATGAGATAGGAGTTTTAAAAGTTTATGCTATTCCCTTGTTATACTCAGTAGGTCTTGATAGCCCATATTACAATGAAGCAAGAAGATTAATTCATTATTTAGAGGTCTTCTTCCCGATACCAGCTGAGTTTGTACCAAGTGGTTCAGTTTTAAGAGAATTTATAGGATAGAAAGAAGGAATTTTATTATGATAAGAGTTGCAATTAATGGCTTTGGCCGTATTGGTCGTTTAGCCTTTAGAGAAATGATTACAGGTGTCAATTTTGATGTTGTTGCTATTAATGATCTTAGTAGTGCCGAAGAACTTGCCTATTTATTAAAATATGATACTAATCATCGCCGTTTTTATGAAGATTTAATAGGTAATGTTGATAACAACTTAGTTATCAACAATCAAAAATACATTCCAGTATTTAACGAAACCGACCCAGAAAACTTACCATGGGAAAGTCTTGATGTTGATTTAGTACTTGAGTGTACAGGACATTTTACTAGCCTTGAAGGTGCCCAAAAACATATTAAGGCAGGTGCTAAAAAAGTTCTTATTTCTGCACCTGGTAAAGGAGATATGAAAACCATTGTTTATGGTGTAAATGACAATATCTTAGATGGCAGTGAGACTATCGTTTCTGCAGCATCTTGTACAACCAATTGTCTAGCACCAGTATTAAAAGTAATCGATGACAATTTTGGCATTAAAATGGGCTTCATGTCAACAATTCATGCTTATACAAACGATCAAGTAACACTAGACGTCGCTCATAAAAAGGGTATTAAAGAAAGAAGAGGACGGGCTTGTGCGCAAAATATCGTTCCTACCTCAACGGGTGCGGCTAAGGCAATTGATAAAGTCTTACCAAACTTGAAAAATAAACTAAGTGGTGTAGCTTACCGTGTTCCGGTAAGTGATGGCTCTATGATTGATTTAACTCTATACCTTGAAAAAAATGTAACAAAAGAATTAATTAATGATACCTTAAGAAATAATGAAAGTGTTTGCTTAAAAACAACTAAAGACCCTATAGTATCTAGTGATGTGATTGGTATGAAAGTTGCCTCTTTAGTAGATGAATCACTAACACAGGTAATCAAAACAGAAGACCAAGAACTAGTGAAAATAGTATCATGGTATGATAACGAAATGGGTTATACCCATCAAATGATGAATACAGCCTATGCTTTATTTAAAAACGCTAAATAAGCGTTTTTTTACATTACTAAAGTTACTAACTACTCTCAACGAATAAGTGAAATAAAATTTAAATGTTATTTTTATAAAGCACCATGTTTTAGTGGAAAAATAAATTATTAAAACGATAAAAAAAAGACGAGAATTCACTCGCCTTTTAAAGTGTATTTTGTTATCTTTAAATTGCTATATAAAAAGTAATCAAAATACATTTAAGTAATATCACATTAGAAACTATTATGATACTTTTTTTATAGTGAAAAGTATCAAAAAAAAGAGACTTTGCAATAAGCCTCGAACCTTTTGCTGTTGGACGTCACCTTGGTGGGGATAGTTATGAGTAAAAAGAATTTATTACCCACTTTCTATATTTTTTTACTAATTTTTTTGCTAGTCAGATTACTTTATAAAACCATATAGCATAAAGTAAATCCTCTTTTTCTGCTTACTACAAAAATACTTCTAAACAATGTGTTTAAATGTCCAAAAAATATAACCGAAGACGTTTAGCTCATGAAGACTAGAGGTTCTCTTTCTTTATTATATGAAATTGCTTTCTCTACATACATACTAGCATAAAAATGCTTGAAATAAAAGAGTAAATTTTGTAAAATTAAAGAAGAATAGGAGAGATAAATCATGAAGTATAAATTCACTGGGGGGGGGTTATTAAATAAACATAACTCTCAAAAACTACAGAAATTTAAAGAAAATAATAATAAAAGAAAAATAATAGTAACAGCAATAATTATAAGTGTCTTGTTATTATCAGGTGTATATTTATATAGTTCTTTTGCTGTGTTTACTGAAGAAAAACATTTTAATGTAATAAATGGTGAGGTGCAAGATCCAGGCGATATCTATTTTGCGTATTACGTAGATGGTGAAATAACGCGTAGTATGCCTAAACAAAATACCGGTTATAAATTAGATACAGAAAAAAGTAATTGTACTAATGGTGTAAAAGTAGGTTGGAATTATAGTATTTGGCACGCTGATATTGATTACAGTGGTTACAATGCTACTGATTATACAAGGGTGAGATGTAACTTATATTTTGCAAAAGAAAGTACTATTAGTACCGTACTAGGTGATTTAACTGTTAATAGTTACACGCCTTATTTTACTAAGAGTGCGTGTGATGACTCTACTTGTGAATCCCATGAAAAAGGTATATTTGCTACAGAAGATGATGACGGGACTAGTTATTATTACCGAGGTAGTGTTGAAAACAACTATGTTAAGTTTGCTGGATACTACTGGCGTATCATTCGTATTAATGGTAATGGTAGCATTAGAATGATTTATGATGGAACAGTAGCCCATGACAATGGTGAAGCAAGTGAAGATAGAGAATATGGAACAAGTCAGTTTAATCCTAATTATAACAATAATATGTATGTGGGATATATGTATACAAGTGGTAATGCCCATGGTTTAGGTACGAGCTCAACAATCAAAACGGCTAATGATAACTTTTATAAAAATAAACTCGCTAGTTATGCAAGCTATATTGATACGTCTTCTGGTTTTTGTGGTGACAGAAGTACTTTAAATAATCAAAGTGGAGTTGGGACAGGAACAGTTTCAACTTATTATAAAGGTTATTTAAGAGTGAGTACTAATACGCCAAGCTTGAAATGTGAAAATTCTAGTGATTATTATACAGTAAGTAGTGCATCAAGTGGTAATAAAGCTCTAACTTATCCAATAGGCTTAATAACAGCGGATGAAGTATTACTTGCTGGTTCAAGTGGTGGCGTCTTTGATGGAGCTTATAATTATCAGAAATCTACACCTAATGCTTATTTAACAATAGGCCAACATTTTTGGACCATGACGCCTATATGTTATAATAACCCGTTTGGCTATACTCACTGGTCTTCGAATGTATTCTATGTTGACACGTCGGGCATTCTCAATGACGCTGGTCCTAGTAATGCCTCTGGACTGCGTCCAGTTATAAATTTAAAAAGCACCTTAAAATTTACGGGAGATGGCACTAAAAATAATCCGTATGTTCCAAGTTTATAGAAAAAAATAATAAAAAACGTTAAAAAGTACTTGGTTCGACAAAATACTTACATTTAATGATATATAATATGTCGCGAACCTTTAGTTATTAGACGTCCTCTAGAAGGAGGATTAGTGTGAAAAAGGATACAGAAATCTGTATGCTCTTGCTACTAATATTTTTGTTGATTATGATCATATTAATTTTAGTTTCCAAACTATTTTTAATCTCTTTTCTATAATTAAAAAAATCGTCTAAACAAAAAGTTTAGACGTCCATAAGAAATAATCGAGGACGTCTAGCTCATCAAAACTAGAGGTTCTCTTTTTTATTATATGAGAATGCTCTCACTAAATACATATTAACATAAAAACAATGATAGTACAAATAAAAATTTCTAAATTGTAACATAGTTGTAACTTTATATAATGTATAATTAATATGTAAGTTTGAAAGGAGAATATTTATGGAAATATTAAAAGTCGAAAACTTAACAAAAATATATGGTAAAAACTCTACTGAAGTTAAAGCCTTAGACAATGTCTCTTTTAGTGTTAATAAAGGAGAATTTCTAGCAATAGTAGGTGCCTCTGGTTCCGGTAAATCAACACTTTTGCATCTTTTAGGTGGTGTGGATAAACCAACAAGTGGTAAAGTATTTATTGAAGGTCAAGATATTTATAGTTTTAATGAAGATAAACTAGCTATCTTTAGAAGAAGACAAATTGGCTTAATATATCAGTTTTACAATTTAATACCTATTTTAAATGTTACTGAAAATATAACATTACCACTAGATCTTGATAATAGAGCAGCGGATCAAGATGAATTAACTAATTTAATTAAGCTTTTAGGTTTAGAAAAAAGAACTAATCACTTACCAAATGAATTATCCGGTGGTCAACAACAACGAGTATCTATTGGACGTGCCTTAATTACTCATCCAGCCATTATTTTAGCCGATGAACCAACCGGCAATCTTGATTCTAAATCTAGTGATGAAATAATGAATTTATTAAAAAAGTCTAATAAAGAATTTAAACAAACTATCATAATGATTACCCATAATATGGAATTAGCCAAATGTGCCGATCGCATTATTGAAATAGAAGATGGTAAAATTAGCAGGTGTTCAAAATGAAAATACTAAAAAAACTTACTTATAAAAACCTAGCATTAAATAAAAAAAGAACAATAGTAACAATTATAGGTATCATTCTATCAGTTGCGTTAATAACTGCTGTTTCTTCTGTCTACATGAGTGGTATTTCCTCACTAATTCTTTTCACTAAAAATGAAAAAGGTGATTATCATTTATCCTTAAAAGAACTAAAAAAAGAAGATATAAACAATTTAAAAGTTAATCGAGCCATTGATAATATTTATCTTACAAGCGAAATAGGTTATGCTAAAGTAGATAGTAAAAATACCGATAAACCCTATGCAAGAATTGTAGCCTTTGATAGTAATGCTCTAGAAAATATGGGTCTAACCCTAACAGAAGGAAGAATGCCTACTAAAGCTGATGAAATACTTATTACTACTCACTTAAAAAATAATGGACGCGTTAACTATTCAGTTGGTGATAAAATAACTCTTGATATCGGTAAAAGAGTAAGTATAGATAACTCTCCGTTAAATATCGATAACTCTTATCAAAGTTCTGAAGAAAAAATAATTGATACTGTAAGTAAGACATATACCATAGTTGGCCGTATAGAAAGACCATCCACAACTATTGAGCCATACTATGCTGCTGGGTATACCATGCTTACTTACCTAGATAACTTAGAAAATAAAAACGTAACTGGCTATATCAAATTAAACCAAAAGGGAAGAAAAGACCCCTATAAATATATTGCGAATATCCTAAACATTGATGAAACCAAACTAAAAAGATTTTATAACGCTTTAGACATGAGCAAAGACGAAATAAGTACAATTACCAATGAATTAAATAACTCTAAATATAAGCTTGATAGTATTAATGACTACTTAATCGGGTTAGAAACCGACCCAATTAAATCTAGTGGCATTGGTGGTCTTGGTGCTGTCGTTATAATTGTTTTAATCATTATTGTTGTTACCAGTGTCTTTTGTATTAAAAATAGTTTTGATATTTCAATAACTGAAAAAAATAAACAATATGGTATGTTAAGAAGTGTTGGAGCAACCAAAAAACAAATTAGACAAAATGTCTTATATGAAGGTTTTATATTAGGACTTATTGGTATTCCTCTTGGTATATTATGTGGATTATTAGCAACCTACTTATTAATTATTATTAGTAATTTTCTATTAAGTGATATGTTAACAGCTGGATTAAAACTTGTCTTCAAAATATCTTATGTGGCTCTTGCGTTGGCAGTCATATTAGGTATTATAACAATTTATTTATCATCTTTAAAAAGTATGTTAAAGGCTAGTAAAACTTCTCCTATTTCTTCTATTCGTAACAGTGCTAACATAAAATTAAAAAGCAAAAAAATGCACACACCAAAAATAATTAAAAAAATCTTTGGCATCGGAGGTGTCATCTCTTACAAAAATCTAAAAAGAAATAAAAAAGCCTATCGTACAACTACCGTTTCTTTAGTCTTATCAGTCGCTGTTTTCATAGCCTTATTTAGTTTTATGACTATGGGTAGTGATGCTCTAAAAAAAGAAATAACTTTAAACGATTACAACATGAGTTTAACTATTTCTAATAAAGAAACTAACGCTTTAAAAGAAATCGCGTCTATAAAAGAGATAACTGATTATTCTATTGTAACTAAAAAAACTGCTTTAATTAAAAATGCTAACTATAATAAAGAATATACCTCTTTTCTTAATTGGAATGAAGAAACTATTAAAAATAATAGGGATGCTTATTTAACTGTTGTATCAATTGGTGATATTCCTTTTCAAAAATACTTAAATAGTCTAGGTATTACTAGTAACCCTTCTGAGTCAGTTATATTAATGGATTATTCTTGGGTTTCTAATAGTGAATCTGATAAGTACTTAGAAACATTTAACTATAAAGACAAAGATAAAATAACTTTACAAATTAATTCCAACGAAGAAAAAGAATATACCATAACAAAAGTAACTAATAAGCCACCATTTGGTTTAAAAAATTATTATTGTGACATTCTGATTGTTAGTGATAAATTTTTAAGCACTATAGAATCTTCTAATACAGATCCAGCTACTATGTATATGCTAGTAGATAATGATTCCTTAGTTACTGAACAAATAGAAAAAATATTAGATAATACTTCATATGACTTATATAACCAAAATGAAAACTACAAAGTTGTTAAAAACTTTTATATTTTAATATCTATCTTTCTTTATGGTTTTATTATTGTTATTTCTTTAATTGGTGTTACCAACATCTTTAATACTATTACAACTAATATGGAACTAAGACGACAAGAATTTGCCATGTTAAAATCTATTGGTATGACTAAAAAAGAATTTAAAAGAATGATTTATTTAGAAACACTTTTCATGGGTATAAAATCACTGATACTTGGAGTGTCACTAGGATTAATATTATCTTATTTAATATATAACTATTTAGGTAAACAAAATGGTTTTCCATATACGTTGCCAACTATTAGTATTATAATAAGTATCTTAGTTGTATTCTTACTATTATTTATTTTAATGCGTTATTCCATGAATAAAATAAACAAACAAAATACTATTGAAACCATTAGAAATGAAAATATTTAAGAAAAGTAAGCCATTTACAACCATTATATATGTTTGTATAATCAAACTGTAATTATTTATAAAGAGGTGAGTTTATGCACATTTTATTAATAGAAGACAATACATCTATTATAGAAAGTTTAAGTTATTCTTTAAGCAAAGCAGGTTATATAATAGACTATGCTAAAAGCATTAAAGAAACAGAAAAGTATTTAAGTATTAAAACTCCTAATATAATATTACTTGATGTAACATTGCCAGATGGCACAGGCTTTTCTTTGTATGCTAATACTATTAAGGATAAACAAATTCCTACCATCTTTCTAACTGCAAAAGATAGTGAAAACGATATTGTAAAAGGCTTAAAACTAGGTGCTGAAGACTACATAACAAAACCTTTTAAAACCCTTGAACTAATAACGAGAATAGATAAAGTTTTATCACGTTTTAAAAGTACAAATACTATAATAATTAAGGATATTACTTATGATAAAAATAAAATGCAAATATATAAAAATAAAGAGTGTATTTCTCTAACTCCATTAGAAATAAAAATAGTTGATTTATTATTTTTAAATATTAATAAAACTGTTAGTCGTGCTAAAATAATCGATTTAATTTGGGAGTACACTGGTAACGATGTAGATGATCACACTGTTACTGTTTACTTAAAAAGAATTAGAGAAAAATTAGATACCAACATTATAAAAACAATTAAAGGTATCGGTTATATGGTGGAACAATGAAAAACAATAAAAAGTTAAAACTAACTTATACTTTTCTAATTATTATATTTTTAATATTAAGCCTATACTTTACATATCAGACATACTTAAAATATAATACTAACTATAACATTACTATAAATAATATAATAACAACTATCAAAGAAAAATATCCTAATGTTACTGAAGAAGAAATAATAAAAATATTAAACGATGAAAATATCACACTTAAAGATAATTTAAAGTCTTATAATATTGATATAAAAAAGGAAGCATCTATTAAATCTAATACCAAAATACTAAGCATTTCTCTTTTAATTATTTCTTTAATTATAATTACTCTATCAATAACTATCATTACTATTAATTATATCAATAATAAAAAACAACTAAAAAAATTAAAAGAAATAGAAAGAGATATTAGAAAAATAAATAAAGGTAATTATGAACTAGATATGTCTACTTATAAAGAAAATGATTTTTCTATTCTAAAAAGTGAAATTTATAAAACAATGGTTTCCCTAAAAGAAGCAACAATTAATTTAGATAATGATAAATTAAAACTAAAAACATCCCTTGAAGACATATCCCATCAGTTAAAAACCCCTCTTACATCAATAATGCTATCTTTAGATAATTTAGGGTATGATAAAATAACCAAAGAAGAGTACAAAAGATTTCTAGAGATTATTAAACATAATACCGAAAACATGAATTTCCTAATCCATTCTCTTTTAAAATTATCTATGTTTGATACTAACACTGTCATTTTTAATAATGAAGAAAACTCTTTAATAGATATAATTAAGTCTTCTATTAAAGATACAGAAAATTTAATAGATTTAAAAGATATTACTTTAATAACTGATTTTCCTAATGAAGACTTATCCCTTTTATGTGATAAACATTGGCAAAAAGAAGCTATAACTAATATTTTGAAAAATGCTGTTGAGCACGCTAAAGAAAAAGTTTATATAACCATTCATAAAAACAAAATGTTTTACGAAATAGACATATCTAATGATGGTGATAAAATAGCTTCTGAAGATTTACCTAATATTTTTAAAAGATTTTATAAGGGTAAAAATAATACTAAGGAAAGCGTTGGTATAGGCTTATCTCTTGCTAAAGAAATAGTTTCTAAAAACGATGGTACTATTGAGCTAACTACTACTGATAACCTTACAACTTTTAAAATAAAGTATTGGTTTTTTAATTATTAATTAGAACAAAAAAGCAAAAGTTCTTTTGATGAAACAAAATAATTTTCTTCAAAAAATAACATATAAAATAGTAACGAAATTCACTTATTAATAATTAGTTACTATTTTTTATTTTATAAATATAGTGATTTTCTTAAAATATAAGCATCTATCTTTAATTCTTTGACACTACCTTTTAAAACACACATTGCTAAAATATAATAATTTGGTTATAATAAAAGAGAAAGATAAAGGGGTGTTACTTTATGAAAAAGTGTTTACAAAATACCGACGTGTTAAATAAAAGGGTACTCTTAAGAGTTGATTATAATGTTCCTATTAAAGATGGTAAAATATTAGATGATTCTAAGATAAAGGCTACTTTAGAAACAATTTGTTACTTATTAAGTGAAAATTGTAAAATTATTATCTTAAGTCATTTAGGTAAAATAAAAACAGAAAGTGATAAATCTAAATATTCTTTAAAAATAGTTGCTGAAAGACTAAAAGAACTATTAGACAAAGAAGTTTACTTTTCTCATGAAAACTTTGGTGTACCAGTAGTAGATCGAGTTAATGCCTTAAATGGTGGCGAAATACTTATGCTTGAAAACACTAGATTCCTAGATGTTCCAGGTAATTTAGAAAGTGGCTGTGACCCACAGTTAAGTATGTTTTTCGCAAGTCTTGCCGACGTCTTTGTTTCGGAAGCATTTGGCACAGCCCATAGACGCCACGCCTCAAACTATGGTGTTACTAAATATATGGAAAGTTGTATTGGCTTTTTAATGCAAAAAGAAATAGGTATGTTAAATAGACTAGTTATCCATCCCATTCATCCTTTTACAGTCATAATGGGTGGGGCTAAAATAGATGATAAATTAGAACTTTTAGAAAAACTATTACCCAAATGTGAACATTTATTACTAGGTGGTGGCCTTGCTAATACCTGTTTAAAGGCCTTAGGATTTTCAGTAGGCTCATCTCTTTCTTCTAATAGCTATAAAACAATTAAAACAGTTCAAGATATGCTTTTAAAATATAAAGATAAAATAATGCTTCCATTAGATGCCATCGTTGGTATTTCCTATGATAAAGACTATATAAAATATAAAATGATTAATGAAATCGAACCAAATGAAATCATTTTAGATATAGGCGTAAAAACATTAGAGAAATATAAAACAGTTATTAATAATTCTGAAACAATTTTTCTAAATGGTACAGTTGGTATGTATGAAAATATGCGTTTTGCTAATGGAACAAAAGAACTATTAAATATAATAACTAGTTCTAATGCAATCACTGTTGCCGGAGGTGGCGATGCAGCTTCTAGTGCTTATAATTTTGGCTGTGGCTATAAATTTACCTATATATCTAGTGGTGGAGGGGCAACACTTGAATATTTAGCCACCGAAACCCTTCCAGCCCTAGATAACATTAGTGAGGAGGACGATAATATTGAAACCCTTGATCTGTAATTTAAAAATGAGTTTTAATGTACAAGAAATACTAAAATATAAAGAAGAACTAAATAAGATAGAATATGATAACCTAATTATTTGTCCTTCATATATATATTTAACTCTTATGCACTCATCTAACTATAAAGTGTGTGCGCAAGACATATCTAAGTATAGTGATGCTTCTCATACTGGTGAAGTTTCTGCAAAATCTCTAAAAAGTATTGATGTTAATATAACTCTTATTGGCCATGCTGACCGACACGATTCTTATGAAAGTAAAGTTGAAAAAATAAAAATGGCTTTAAAAGAAAATATGAAAGCATATGTCATATTAAGTGATAAAGAAACAGACTATAACTATCAGTACACATCTACTAAACTCTTAAACCAAATAAGGGGTATTTTATCTAAAGTTCCTGCAAGTAAATATAAAAATATCATATTTATTTATGAACCAAGTTGGTTAATAGGACAAAGTAAGCCCTTATTATTAAGTGATACAGAAAACATTTTAAGATTTATGAAACAAGAGCTAAAAGAAGATTATCATCATGATTTTCCATTTTACTATGGTGGTGGTTTAACTTTAGATACTATAAATAATTATTATTTTAGTAAAGATATAGATGGTTTATTACTTGGGTCATTATCCAAAGACATTAAAAACGTCATAAAAAACATTGAAAAAAAGAAAAATTCGAGTTTATTCGACAAAACTATACAAAACTAGACACCATTCGACAAAATCTCCTATGGTAATTCGACTAAATATTTGGTACGATATAATCACGTAGTTGTATTAGAGGTACTAGAAAAAGGAGAACAAAAATGAAAACCAAAATTAATGCATTAGTAGTAGATGACAGTATGGAATTTACGAGTAGTGTAGAAAAGTATTTCAAAGACAACGTATCAATTGACATAGTAAATGTCATTAGTGATGGCAGTGAGGTAATAAACTATTTGCAAAATGGTAATGAAAGCATTGACATCATTCTTCTTGATTTAATTTTACCGGGCAAAGATGGCTTAGAAATTTTAGAAGATTTAAAAGAGCAAAAAATTAACAAACCAGTAATTGTATTATCAAGTTATCAAAAAGATTATGCCGTTCGTATGACTAAAAATTGTCGAGTTGACTATTTTATGATTAAACCAGTAAACTTACCAACTTTAGAAAAAAGAATCAAATCTATTGTTAGTGCTGAAAAATCACCTATTAAAGAATTAAATGTAACTGAAGAAAATGAACTAGAGGTAACTGAACTATTACATTATCTTGGTGTTCCATCTCAGCTTAAAGGTTATGCGTACTTAAGAGAGGGAATACTTATGCTTTACAAATCTGCTGGTGTCACAAGTGGTATTACTAAACAAATATATCCTGCAATTGCAAACCTTTATAATACAACTCCATCACGGGTAGAAAGAGCCATTCGCCATGCGATTGAAATAAGTTGGAATAGAGCCGATTATGAAATGATGAATAAAATATTCGGCCATAGTATAGACTATGACAGAGCCAAACCTACTAATTCAGAATTTATGATGACTTTGTCTGATGCCTTACGTTTAAAACAAATTGTCTTTTCATAAAAAGCACGTCTAGCACGTGCTTTTTGTACTAGAATTCTTTATAAGAAGGGGAAAAAGTCTCAAACAAGTGTTTAAAATATCAGAAATAATAGAAAGCTTAAAAAAACAAAAAATTTATAAAATTAACCGAACAAGAATGCAAAAAACACTTATGTTTAAATAATAACCATTATAATATAACAACATATAAAAGTAATAAAATAGATTGGTGTAGAAAAATAAGCAAATTGCACCATATGCAATATAATTAATTACGAAATGATGGCATTGTAAATGAAAATAGGGAAAAAGCTACAATTAATACTGTTATTGGTAAACACATGGCAGAGCTAAGAGGCAGTTTAGTTTATCTCAAAGAGAATATGTGTAGTAATTGGTGTTAATAGAAATACACACAAGGGCTACGAGCTTTGAAATAGAACAATATCTTTAAAAATATTAAGGAATTATCAAAATTTTATAAGTTATCTTCTGATTATTTTTTTGAAGATATACCAGAGCTAACTTTAAAAATAACATCAATTATTTATGCAACTGCTGTTAAGAATAATAAGGAACAATATATTGTAATAGATGTACATAATCCAAATGCTATAAGAAAACACTTTGAAAATGTCAAAAGATAATTTAATAATGATGCATTTAAAGTGTTAGCATAATATTACAATATTAAAGTTAGTGACATTGTTGATCAGTAGTGGCATGCATGACACGAAATATCATTGGTAACTCACATAAAAATGCCTGTCATTGCTTTCACTTAACTGAATTGGTCAGTCGCGACTGACCAATTGGAAAGGGAACATTATGTTAGAAGAAAATAATAAAATGGTTCATGAAATAACTGAATTAGTAAATGAAGTGAAATATAATTTATCAAAAGAAATTAACAATAAAATAATTTATGTTTATTGGAATATTGGTAGAATTATTGTTTCAAACGAGAATGAATATAATAATCGTTTAGAATATGGTAAAGAAATAATAAAAGGACTGTCTAAAGAATTGACAAAATATTTAGGTAAAGGTTATTCTTACACTAATCTTAAATATATGAGAATCTTTTATAAGACATATCCTGACTTTGAAAAAATAAGTTCTGATTTAACTTGGACGCATTATAGTGAGCTAATAATAATAAAAGATGATACTAAAAGAAATTTCTACGAAAAAGAATGTATCAATGCTCATTGGAGTGTAAGGGAATTGCAAAGACAACTAGACACATCGCTATATGAAAGGTTATTACTTTCTGATGGTAATCCAAATAAAGAAAAAGTTTTAGAATTATCTAAACAAGGACAAGTATTAGCAAAGCCAAGTGATTTAATAAAAGAGCCTTATGTATTTGAATTCTTAGGAATAAAAGAACAAAAGCCATTACTAGAAAAAGATTTGGAGAATAAGTTAATTAAACATATAGAGGATTTCTTACTAGAGTTAGGTAAAGGTTTTATGTTTGTTGGGAGTCAACAAAGAATAACTCTTAATAATACTAATTATTATGTAGATATGGTTTTCTATAATAAGTTTTTAAAGTCATATGTTTTAATAGATTTAAAAATGAATAATTTGAAAGCCGAAAATTTGGGACAAATGAATTTGTACTTAAATTATTATGAGCAAGTAGTAAATGATGAATATGATAATAAACCTATTGGGATTATACTATGTACCAAAAAGATAATGTTATGATGGAATTTGCTTTAAATGGTATTTCAAATAACTTATTTACTTCCACATATACGTATTATATTCCTAATAAAGAGCAATTAATAAACGAAGTAGAAAAAGTATTAAAAGATAAAGAAGATTAGTTAAAAGAACAAATTTAAGTAGTAAAATAAAAGTGGCACAAAGTGCAAAATCACTTAAAGCTAAAAATGATGACTTTTATACACAATATTTAGATATTAAAAAGGAAGTTAATGCTTATTTAGGATAGCAACTACCATTTGCCAACAAAAATATTTTTGCTACATGCAATACTACGGACTTTTTGCTAGAAATTTGGTACAATAGTATAAAGAAGAGGAGATGAATTCCTATGAAATGTACTTTAATGAATAAAAATAAAGAAATAATGTTAACAGAGTATGATTCTGCTACGGGAGTATTTACTAAAATTTATGAGATTTATAATATTGATTATGCCCCATATATCATAAGAAGTTCTTATCAAAGTGAAAGTGTTAACGAGACCTCCTTAAGAGTTAATTTGAGCGAATGGTTTAAAGGAAGAGGAATACCGTATTGGCGAGACAAGTTAGACTTGTTGTTACACCGACTTAATGTTAATGCCCCATGTGAATTATTAGATAAAGCATTTGGCCTATCCTTATCAGATCAGTATTGGCTAAAACCAGAAAAATCTAATATTAAATATGAAGATATTAATTTTTTTGATAATGACTTTGACTATGCTGAATTTATGGAAGCATCACTTTCAAAAAATAGTAAGATAATTCAAAATATTTCATCACTAAAAACGCCTAACAATACCACAGATGGCATGTTAAAAAAAGCTTGGATTATAGAGAGTGGCACAAGATACCTATTGAAAGGTGGATACAAGAGTGAAACATTACAACCATTTAATGAAATATTAGCAAGTGAAATATGCAAAAGACTAGGATTTTGTCATGCAGAGTACACACTTGTTATTTATAAAGATATGGTAGTATCAAAATGTCCTTGTTTTATTACAAAAGATACTGAGTTAATAACTTGCCATCAAATAATTAATAATATGAAAAAGCATAATAGTATAGAGGATTATGAACAATATATTAAAAAACTTGAATCTGAAGGAATAAAAGATGCAAGAGAAAAAATAGAAAATATGTATATTTTAGACTTTTTAATTATGAACGAAGATAGACATATAAATAATTTCGGTATAATAAGAGACGTTAATACTTTAAAATGGTTAGATATAGCCCCAATATTTGATAATGGTCAAAGTTTAAATATTGAATATTATGATGAAGAAGAAATGCACATTTCTGGTGAAGGTAAACTATTTTATGAAATTAAACCATTTGATGAAATAATTAAAGTAGTAAAAAACATAAAAAGAATTGATGCTACTAAATTAGATGATATTCCAAAGTGGTTTGATAATTTATTGCATGATTACCAAAATATAACTGGGTACTCAGATAATAGAATTAATAAATTATGCATTTTATTAAATAGACAAATAAATAAATTGAAGAAATTAATTCAAAATAGTTAAAAACTAAAAATAATTTTTTTTCTTTGTTATTATTACTATGTAATTTTAATATTTGTTTATTTATTTTTTAATTAGTGCTAAAATACTTACAGGTGATATTTATGAAAAAAGTATTAACAGTTGTACTAGATGGCTACGGATGGAGTGATAATACACTTGGTAACGCAGTAAAAATGGCACCACCAAATAATTTTTTAGAGTTATTAAATACTTATCCCCATACTCTTCTAAAAGCAAGTGAAGAGGCTGTAGGATTAGAACCAGGTCAGTTTGGTAATAGTGAGGTTGGCCACATGACAATTGGTGCTGGTCGTAAAATTTTACAAAGCATTAATTTAATTAGAAACTTTTTAGACAGTGATACTATGGAAAATGAAAATTTCACAAGTATGCTAGACAAAGTTATGGGTGGCGCAAATCTTCACATAATGGGTTTGTTAAGTGATGGTAAAGTTCATTCGAGTTTTGATCACTTCTTAAAGCTAACAGACGTTTTAAAAGCAAATGGCATTAAAGGTGTAACATACCATGTTATAAGTGATGGCCGAGATACAGATACGCATTCATTATACAGATACGTATCAGAGTTAGAAACTAAACTAAAAGAAACAGGTGTTGGTAAAATTGGTTCCATTTGTGGTAGATACTACGCTATGGATAGAGATAAAAATTGGGACAGAACAAAAAAATACTATGATTTAATAACTAAAGGCGAAGGCTTCGCAGCTCCCAATATCCCAGTTATGATTCAAAAATGCTATGAAAAAGGTATTACTGATGAATTTTTGCCACCAATAAAAACTAAAGATTATAAAGCCATTAAAGATGGAGATGTCATAATCTGGATGAATTATCGTACAGATCGTGCCAAACAAATTATGTCATGTTTTGCTACACCAAATTTTATGGACATGCAAGTTATTTCCATGCCTAACATAAGTACATACTCATTCTTACCAATTGACCCTAAAATAAAAACTAAAAACTTTCTAGTAAGAGATACAATAAATAACCCATTAGGTGTTTATTTATCCGAACTTGGTCTTACCCAAGCAAGAATTGCTGAAACAGAAAAATACGCCCATGTTACTTATTTCTTTGATGGCGAAAGTAATGCCTCATTAGAAGGATGCCAAAAATATTTAATCCCGTCACCTAAAGTTGCTACCTATGACATGCAACCAGAAATGAGTGCCGTTGAAGTAACCAAAAAATGTGTTCAATGTATGGAAAAAGATGTTGATTTTATCTTCCTTAATTTTGCCAATCCGGATATGGTAGGCCATACTGGTAACTTAGATGCAACTATGAAAGCTATTATAAGTGTTGATATCTGTCTAAAAACCCTTTATGAAAAATCATTAGAAAACTTTTATACTATGGTTATATTAGCGGATCATGGTAATGCCGACCAAATGTTAGACGAGCAAGGTAATCCTGTCACTACTCACACCACAAGTCTAGTACCTTTTATTATAACTGACTCAAAAATAAAACTAAAAGATGGTGGTAGTCTTGTAAATGTAGCCCCAACAATCTTAGAATATATGGACATTGCTTTACCAAAAGAAATGCAAGAGACAGAAAGCTTATTGCAAAAAGAAGAGAACTAATCTTCTTTTTTTCTATCATTTAATTTCAAAAGGTAAAAATCTAAGCGATAGATTAACTAATAAATACTTGATTTTCACCAGAAATTATCATTTGATGATAATTTCTGGTGAAAATATGATAAAAAAAATAATGCAATTAAACAATTTAAAATAATACTACTGATAAATTAATGACTTTTTAAATTATTATTGGTACAATAAACAAGGAAAAAATGAGGTGTGAAAATGGATTTAACAAATTTAAATGAATTACAAAGAAAAGCAGTATTACATGGTGAAGGCCCATGCCTTGTGATTGCTGGTGCTGGATCTGGTAAAACAAAAGTCTTAACAACTAGAATAGCAAATCTTGTATTAAATGGGGTCCCTTCTTATAATATACTAGCCATAACATTTACAAATAAAGCAGCCAAAGAAATGAAAGAAAGACTAGAAAAACTAGTGCCTGAAAACAATGCTTTTGTAGGTACATTCCATTCTTTTGGCTTACGCATTATAAGAGAAAATACAGATTCTTTAAATATGACTAGCAATTTTACTATCTTAGATAGTGATGACGTAGGAACACTTATTAAAAAAATAATTAAAGAAAAGGGTTATGATCCAAAACAAGTAACGCCATCATTCGTTAAAAATAAAATTAGCTTTATAAAAAATGAAATGCTATCTAACAGTGAAGCCGAAAAATTACTTAATACCGATATGGATAAAATAGCCTATCAAATATATATAGAATACAACATGAAATTACGTAAAAATAACTCTGTGGACTTTGATGATTTATTAAAATTACCAGTCGAACTATTTAGAAAAAATCCTAGTATCTTAGAACACTACCAAGATAAATTTAAATACATACTAATAGATGAATATCAAGATACCAATGAGGTTCAGTATCAATTAGTAAAATTACTTGCGGCAAAATATCAAAATCTCTTTGTAGTAGGTGACCCAGATCAATCAATCTATCAATTTAGAGGAGCTAATTACCAAAATATTTTAAACTTTGAACATGATTATAAAAATACTGAAGTAATAGCCTTAGAAGACAACTATCGTAGTACCAAAATGATTTTAGACGCGGCTAACTCAGTTATCAAAAATAATAGTGAAAGAAAAGAAAAAAACTTAAGAAGTCATCATGGTGATGGTGTAAAAATAAAGTATATGCGTGGTTATAATGAAAAAGATGAAATAGTAAAAGTTATAACAGAAATAAAAAAATTATTAGAAAATGGCTATTCCAAAAAAGATATTGCTATATTCTATCGTACTAACGCCCAATCAAGAGTTGTTGAAGAACAATTCTTAAAAGAAAATATTCCTTATAAAGTTGTTGGTAGTTATTATTTCTATGCTAGAAAAGAAATTAAAGATTTAATTTGTTATTTAAGACTTATATTAAATACTCATGATGACATATCACTAAGAAGAGTAATAAATACCCCTAAAAGAGGTATAGGAGAAACATCTATAGCCAAATTAGAAAAAGAAGCTTTATTAAAAAATACTAGTATGTATGATGCGATAGCAAGTGGTAAAGAATTAGAATTTAAACATATAATTGAAGAATTAAAAAAAGATATGGAAAGTATGAGTTTGACAGAATTAGTTGATGATGTTTTAGAGAAAAGTGGTATGAAGAATTCTCTTGAAGCTGATAACACACTAGAAAGTGAATTAAGACTAGATAACTTAATGGAATTTAAAAGTATAACTGCTACATTTGAACAAAATACGGGTTCTGTTGATCTAAAAGATTTTTTAGAAGAAATAAGCTTAATTGCTGATATAGAAGAACATAAAGAAGATAGTGACGTTGTAACACTTATGACTATTCATAGTGCTAAAGGTTTAGAGTTTCCAGTAGTATTTCTTGTTGGTATGGAAGAAGGTATATTTCCTCATCAAAACTCTTTTTGTGAAGAAAATGGCATTGAAGAAGAAAGAAGATTATGTTACGTTGGTATAACAAGAGCGGAAAAGAAATTGTATTTATCTAATGCAAGACAACGTATGCTTTATGGTAATACAAGCCAAAATCCTCCAAGTAGATTCTTAAAGGAAATAGACCCTAACGCTTTAGAAGAAAATAACTCTACGATGAATATAAATAATAGTAATCATGAACCATTTAAAAAACAAGATATGTACAGTAATAATGATATTGATTTAAAAGTAGGGGATGTCATAATCCATGATATATATGGTCGTGGTGTAGTTGTAGGTGTTGATAAGTCCTTAGTTTCAATTGCTTTCCAAAGACAATATGGTATAAAAAAACTAATGAAAAATCATAAAAGTATTCATAAACAATAATAAGAATTTAGTGAAAAAAACTAGATTCTTTTTTTTGAAAAAAAAGCGATATCAAAGTGCAATCAGTATGATAGCAATAGAAAAAAAGAAAAAAATAATTGTCGAAAAAGGTCTTGATTAAAACAAAAATGTATTGTAATATTTTAATAGAAAAGAAAGTAGGGTTAAAGATGGTAAACAAAAATAATTCAAATGTTAAAACTCCAACTCTGGGGGGGGGTTATTTAAATAGTATAACCCTATCAATAATAATATTCTTATTAGTGGTAGCGTGTGCTGTAGGAGCTTCGTATGCTTATTTTGTAACGACAAGCAAAACAAGTGGTAATGATAAGGACTTAAATATTGTAACGGAAAACTTAGGTGATATTAAGTGGCAAGGAACAAAAGTATTTGAAAGTTCTGGTCTGCTACCAGGTGAAATGGGAATCCAAACATTTACAGTCGAAAAAAATAGTACAACCGGAAAAGGTATCTATGAAATAGACTTAAAAGGAATATTAGACGAGTCTTTTGGAAGTGATGTAGAAATAAGTCTTTATAAGTCAACTAATCCAACTACTGATAATGTAACAATTACTCAAGGTAATAGTGCAACAGATGCAGGGGCTGATAATAAAGTACATTACTACAAAGAAGACACACTAACAATAAATGGCAGTCCAAAGAAAGTCTATGGACCAAAAGCATTAAAAAATAAAAATCCAATTATCTTAGAACAAGCAGATTTTGATAATAGTACACTACAAAAAACAACATATTACTTAGTATATCATTATAAAAATGCTGACACTGCTCAAGATGCTCAACAAGGCAAAAGTTTTAGTGGCGAAATAAGTGTTAAATTAATACTTGAAAAAGGGAAAGTACCTCTAAGCGATTATGTGGCAGATACAGCAAGTGATACAGTGGTAGATGATTATGGTAACACAAGATATATAGGAGCAGATCCAAATAACTATGTAAGTATTGATGGCGATATATGGCGAATCATCGGTACAATGAAAGATGTGGATGATGGCACAGGAAATAAGAGTGACAGAGTAAAATTAATAAGAGCTAGCTCTATAGGCGACTATTCATGGGACACAAGTGAAAGTTCTGTAAATAATGGATATGGCGTCAATGAATGGAGCCAAGCTGATTTAATGAAATTATTAAATCCAGGATATGAAAGTGAGTCAGTTGGTGGATCATTATACTGGAATAACCAATCAGGAAAATGTTATTACTCTAACAATAATGGAACAACAAGTTGTAATTTCACAAGTAAAGGTATAAAAGACAAATTAAAAACATTAATAAGTGATGCCGTATGGAACACAGGTAGTAAAGGAACAAATGATTGGTCAAGTGCAAGTGGAGGATTAACAAAACATTTCTATGCATATGAAAGAAGCAGTAATACTGGCAAGATATGTTCAAGTGGTAACTATTGTAATGATACAGTAGAAAGAACAACAAAGTGGACAGGCAAAGTAGGCTTAATGTATCCAAGTGATTATGGATATGCTACGAGTGGTGGAGACACAACAGACAGAGCAACATGTTTAAATAAAGAACTATACAATTGGAGTGATAATAGTGTAAGTGACTGCAAAAATAATGACTGGCTATTTAACAGTTCTTATCAATGGACATTATCGCCGTATGCGAACTCTTCCTATGCGAACGATGCGTTCCTTGTGGTCGGCTCCGGGATCGTCGGCTACAACGATGCGTACAACTACTATGGCGTTCGGCCAGTCGTTTATCTGACATCGAATGTGGGAATCCAAAGCGGAGATGGTAGCAGGGGTAATCCATTCATCCTTAGTTAGGGTGTAATAAAACCTCGCTGGCGGGAGTATATCCGCCCGAGGATGTCCCTAGGCGAATGCCTAGGGTCGGCCAAATTTTAAAAAAAGAAAGAAAATAGATCATGAGCTTAAAAAGTAGATATACTTTTATAAAGAAATACTATCCTAATCATCTTTTTGTCTTTGTAACAAACAAGGATTACAAATACTATGGGGTAGATAAAAGAATAATAGAAAATTTTTGTAAAAGTAAAAATGTCTTTAAATGGTTACAAAAGAAACAAATAAATTATTTGGTTATTGATAATACCAAAATTATTGATTCATTTGAAAGCATTGATAGTAAGTACGAAAAATATTATTATCAATGTATCCTTTGTGACATATTGGGTAAGTATCAGTAAATCGCCGAATGCGAACTCTTCCAATGCGAACAATGCGTTCAATGTGAACAACTCCGGGAACGTCAACAACAACAATGCGTACAACAACAATGGCGTTCGGCCAGTTTGGTAGCCCTTTCTTCATTAGGGCATTATGGTCATGGCTATAATGTGAAAATATTAAAGGACATTACTTATCCAGAGATTTTATTCTCGAATGATGATGTAGATGGAAAGATATACGTATCTTTCCTAGCACTACATATATAAATAATATCATTAAGCTAAATAATAAGCAGTATCAGTTATTTGGTTTAAAAGTATTATTTATTATGGAGGTTATATGAATTTTTTAAAGATTCGTAAAAGTGGACTTTTTTACGAAACATTTGATGATGATGCAAAGATACTGCATTATTTATTTGGTTACAAAATTATAAGCGGAAGGTGCGCTTTTCCGACTAATGCTATAACAAAAGTAGTAAACACATTAGAAGACAAAAAAATTAGTTATGAAATATGTGGGGACGCAAGTGAAAAAAAAGATTTTAAAAAGAAAAATAATTATGGTAAATGTCTTGTGAAAGCTGAAAATAAATTGGAAATAGCTACGTTAGCTAATAAATTAACTTTAAAACTAGAATCTTTAAGTGACGAAAAACTTTACAATACTCTAAAAAAACTAAGTGAGTTTATCGATGCAGAGTGAAGATTTTAGACTTATTGGCTCTCCACGAATGAGTGGGAAGAAATTAACATAGGTCTCCGCGATTGAGTGGGGAAAGAAAAATAACAAAACTCCATGATTTAGTGGGAA
>JABLTO010147677.1_pt1 | contig 32512 bp, 26 predicted proteins | sample 7160091 | NCBI WGS metagenome assembly JABLTO01 (sample SAMN14651225, study PRJNA627086) | human gut metagenome | isolation source: feces | host: Homo sapiens
CCAAAGAGCGGCCCCTCCGGAAGACAGTGCGCGTCCCGCCCGTCCCCGTCCCAGCGGCGGCAATGGCAATGGACGTCCCCCGGTGCCGCCCGACCCCAACGCAGCGCGGCGCAGGAGACCTCGGAAGCGGAAGAAGTCCCGCGCCCTGCGGGTGCTGCTCATCGTGCTGGTCATCCTGGTTGTGCTGGCCGGTGCGCTGGCGGCCTTTGGCGGGTTTGAATTGAGCAAGATCAACCGGCTGGGCGCTTCCATCTTCACCAAGGAGGACTTTGACCAGGACGCTTCCGGCGCGGACACCATCCAAGCGGTGGACTGGGGCAAGGCCCACGTGGCTACCAAGGTGGACGGGGTGGTGAACATCCTGCTGGTGGGGCAGGACACCCGTGGGGAGCAGCGGCAGCGGTCTGACTCCATGATTATCCTGAGCATCAACAAGAACACCAAGCAGATGACCATGGTCTCCATCATGCGCGATCTGTATGTGCAGATCCCCGGCTACAGCGACAACCGCATCAACTCCGCCTACGCCTTCGGCGGCTTCGAGCTGCTGGATGCCACCATTGAGCAGAATTTCGGCGTGGTCATCGACTACAATGTGGAAGTGAACTTCAACGGGTTCAAGGACATTGTGGATAAGGTGGGCGGCATCGACGTGGACCTGACCGAAGAAGAAGTGGAGTACATGAACAGCGCGAAGTTCGTCCACACCATGAACTACAAGGGGAAACAGAACTTCAAGGCGGGCACCAACCACTTAGACGGCGCCCAGGCACTCTGTTACGCCCGCATCCGCCGGGTAGGCGACGACTTCGCCCGGACCCAGCGTCAGCGGACCATCATCCAGACCGTGTACAAAAAGGCCAAGGAAGAGAGCTGGACCAAGCTGCTGGGCATCTACGAGAGCGTGGCGGACGATCTGACCACCGACATGGATCCCCTCCAGCTGGTGAGCATCGCCTTCTCCGGCTACGACATGGGGCTGGACTCCCTGAACAGCTACCGCGTCCCCTCCGACGGCTCCTATCGGAACGAGACCATCAACCGGATGATGGTGCTGGTTCCCAAGGACTGGAACGCCACCCGGAGCGAGATCAAGGAGTACCTGTACGGTACGGGAACAGATACTTCCAACACCTAATAAACCAAAGAACCACCTGGATAGCCAGGTGGTTCTCTTTATGTCTCACAGAGTTCCGTCATCTCAGATGACGGAAAAAAGTGCAATCTGAAAAAAGTGGCGGCATGCCGCAGCGTTAAGCCAATGTGCCAGTGGCACATTGGTAGCGCAGGCGCCACCTGTTTTACAGGTGGCGAACCTACCGACAAAGCGAGTGTATGCACCAGTCTGCAACCTCGATAAAATGCTTGCATTTTATCGAAATGATCGAAAGCCCTCTCCAACCTAGGTCGGAGAGGGCTTTCTCTGTAGGGGGTTGAAATACGTGTAATCGTACTATCTTACTTTGCCACCAGGGCGTCAGCCAGGGCTTCCATAGCGGTCAGGTTGCCCTCCTTCAGGGCGGAGCGGATGGTGACCATGGGATCGACGATCTTGATGTCCTTGAGAGTCTCCAGGGACTCCTTGACCTTCTTGCCGGCTACAGGCCCCCAGGAGCCGTTCTGGATGATGCCCACGGTGCGCTTCTGGTAGTTCTTCAGCTTCAGGTGATAGACAAAGTCCTCCACCACGGGGAAGACGCCGGCGTCATAGGTGACGGTGGCGATGACCAGCTTGTCATAGCGGTAGGCGCACTCGATGGCCTCGGCCATGTCGTCCCGCGCCAGGTCGAAGATCTCCACCTTCTGGCCACGGTCTTCCAGCATCTTCTGCATGATCTTGGCAGCCTTAGCGGTGTGGCCGTGGATGGAGCCGTAGACGATGGTCACGCCTTCGTCTTCCGGTTCATAGCTGGCCCAGGTCAGGTACTTGCCAATATAGTGACCCAGGTCTTCCTTCAGGATGGGGCCGTGGAGGGGGCAGATGGTGGCGATGTCCAGGGTGGCTGCCTTCTGGAGCAGGGCCATGACGTTGGCGCCGTACTTACCCACGATGTTGATATAGTAACGGCGGGCTTCGCAGTCCCAATCTTCCTCGGTGTCCAGGGCGCCGAACTTGCCAAAGCCGTCGGCGGAGAACAGGATCTTCTCGGCGCTCTCATAGCTGACCATGACTTCGGGCCAGTGCACCATGGGAGCCATGACGAAGGTGAGGGTGTGGTGACCCAGTTCCAGGGTGTCGCCCTCGTTGACGACCACCTTGCGGCTCTGGAAGTCGAAGTCATAGAACTGTTCCATCATAGCGAACAGCTTGGGGTTGGAGACGAACTTCATGTCAGGATACTTCTCCGCCAGCTGCTGGATGCTGCCTGCATGGTCCGGTTCCATGTGGTGGATGACCAGGTAGTCAGGCAGACGGCCTGCCAGAGCCTGCTCCACGTTGGCCAGCCACTCGGTGGTCTTGCGGGGGTCTACGGTGTCCATGATGGCGATCTTGTCGTCCATGATGACATAGGAGTTATAGGAGACGCCGTTGGGCACCACGTACTGGCTCTCGAACAGGTCGATGGTCTTGTCGTCTACGCCGACGTACAGAACGGAATCGGAAATATAGGTATCTTTCATCATAACTTCCTCCTTAATGGGATTCATTCTTAATTAAGCACAACCACAGTATACCATAGCCGCTTGTGTTTGTCACCCTTTTTCCCTTGCTTTTTCTCACAAAATTACAGGTGGATTTTTTGGCGATGTTTCTCATCAGCAACATCAGTCTGCCCAAAAAGCCGCCGCTCGAACCGGTGCCCCGTCCGCATCCGCCTGTTTCAGGGGCAAAGCGCAGAAGAACACCACCCCGTCCCCCACCTGCTCCAGGTTGGTGAGGTTTTCGATGATGACCATGCGGTCGTCGGCCAGCAGCTTCCGGTGCAGGGTCAGGTTTTCGTCGGCGATGGGGTCCAGGCCGATGGTGTCCAAACCGATGCCCTTCTTCCCCGTTTTCAGCAGCCAGTCGGCCACCTGGTGGGTGATATAAGGGTAGTCGCCGAAGTATTCCGGCTGTCCCCAATACCGGCTCCAGCCGGTGTGAAAGAGGATAAATTCCGCCTGGTTGGCCGCCTCCCACTGCTTACGGATGTGGCGCATGGCGATGCGCTCCCCCGCTTGCAGCTCCGGGCAGTGGATGACCACGGCGGTGCCGGAGAACTGGGTGATGGGCAGCACATCCAGCGTCTTGCCGGTGGGGTACAGGTGGGCTGGGGCGTCCATGTGGGTGCCGGTGTGGGAGTAGAAGGTCAGGCAGGTCTCCCGGAAGCCGCTCTCCTGATAGCGGTTGGCGGGTACCATTTTCGGCCCCTCAGTGCCTGGGTAAACGGGCATATTCTCTTTGATCACGTGGGTTAGGTCCACTGCGTGCATGGCACATTCCCCCCTTTTGCTTTTTCTTATATAGTATAGCAGATTTTTCCCCGGTTGTCCCACTTTTTTACCCTGGGTGTGGGGGATGGTCGTGATATTTTGCAAGCGTTATTGTCACGCACCTTCATTTTTCGTCCTATTTTCTCCTTTTTGCGGCTAATCCTCTGCTTTTTCCGCCTCTTTATATGTAAAGTGTTTTTACTTTGCAGGAAAGCAACTTTTTCCACCGTCTTCGCCCACTTTTGTCTCTAAGTTCTCTCCACGCATTTTCCATCAAAACTTCCTGTTTCCACATCTTCCACAGGGTTTTCAACACCTATTGCACAAGTCACTCGTTTCTCGTACCAGTCTGTATAGCATTTTCACTTTACATATGCCGTTTTGCTTTCCAAATTTTGTGTCATTCTTTTCCCATATCTCTCCCCTCCCCTACCACGGTTCTGTCTTCCTTTTTCTCATTTTAGCGGTTTTTATCGAGATTTATTCTTGATATGTAGCCAAATTCACGCAAAAGACCGGTGCAGCAAAATGCCTCACCGGTCTCCCGTTCTTGCAAAATGTGTTTTTACTCTTTGGGCAGTGCCTTCAGCGCCTGCGCCAGCTGGTCGGGGCAGGAAGTGGCCTTGCGTCCGCAGCGGATGCCTTCCAGGCGCTGGATGATGTCCTCTACCTTCATCCCACGCACCAGGGAGGCGATGCCCTGCAGGTTGCCGCTGCAGCCGCCCAGCACCTGCAAATCCTCCAAGATGCCATCGTTGACCGTGATCTCCATCAACTGGGAACATACGCCCTGGGGGCGATACTGATAAGTCTTGCTCATAACAAACGCTTCCTTTCGTTTTTATCCTTCTGCCGATTCCTTCCCTTTCAGTTTACACGTTTGGCAGGTGCCGTAAAAGACCAGATCGTGCCATTCCACGGTCACCCCGCACTCCGCTTCCGCCCGCTGGTCCAACTGCCCGTCGTACTGCAAGTCCAGGTCGGACACGCAGCCGCACTGGGTACAATAGAAATGGGGATGCTCCATGGTCTGGGCGTCGTAGCGCTCTACTGGGAAGTGGAGGAGTTTCAGTTTGCCCTCCTCCGCCAGCAGCTTCAAATTTCGGTACACCGTCCCACGGCTCAGGTTGGGATTGTCCGGCAGCAGCCAGCGGTACACCATGTCCGCCGTGGGATGTTCGGTGGTGTTTCGTACACAATGATAGATCAGCTCTCGCTGACGGGAATAGCGGCGTTGTATCATATCTCACCTCTAACAGTAATGATTCTTGATTAAATTATAGCACGTTTTCCCCCAAATGCAACCACTTTTTTCTTCCAACATTTGGACGGGTATTTCCTGCAAAAGCGCACATACTCTAGTTGTCTGGAGACAAACCGATTTGAACGGAGGAATCACTATGAAACGTACGTTACTAGCACTGATGCTGGTCCTGTCCCTGACGAGCCTGGCCGGCTGCGGCAACAACAACACCGTGACCGACAAGGACACCGCCAACAACAACCCCACCAGCAGCGGTTACCAGGCGGATGAGGACGGCTCCGTCACCTCCAACGGCAAGACGGACACCACCGACAAGACCACCACGACCACCACCAAGGACAACGTGAAGACGGACACCAAGGGTGTGGGCGACGACGTGAAGAGCGCAGCGGACAACGTGGTGGACGCGGCCGATGACGTGGTAGACGGCGCAGCGGACGCAGTCGAGGGCGTGGCGGAAGGCGCTAAGGATGTGGTCAACGGCGACGACAACACCAACACTAAGACCACTGCCAACAGCAGCACCAAGACGACCACCACCAAGGGTACGACGAAATAAGTGCTTTGGAAGTAAGACAGACGCAGTGTTTCGCTGCGTCTGTTTTGCTGTGTCCGCATGACAACAGCGACGCCTGACGGGTCAAGCGTCGCTGTTTCGATTGAGAACATGAGTCTGCCGACTCAGACCTCCCTGGTGCGGGAACGGAGGCCGAAGCTGACGGCGATGGCGGTGTCCACCTGGGCCATCTTCTCCTCGTCCAGCCGTCCCATCCGCTCCCGGAGGCGTCGTTTGTCCAACGTGCGGATCTGCTCCAGGAGCACCACGGAATCCTTGGTGAGACCACAGTGGGGGTCTAACAGTTCGATGTGGGTGGGCAGCTTGGCCTTGTTGAGCTGAGATGTAATCGCCGCAGCGATCACCGTGGGGCTGTGCCGGTTGCCCATGTCGTTCTGGATGATGAGCACCGGCCGGACGCCGCCCTGCTCGCTGCCCACCACGGGGCTGAGGTCGGCATAAAAAATATCTCCTCGTCTGACACTGGTATCCACAATTTCACGCTCCGTGATTCGTAATAGTACCCGCCGCTCTTCCGCTGCGGGTCACGGTTATTTTCCCACCAGCCTGAGGAATTTATACGGATTCAGGTCACCTTCCCGTACACAAGCCCCCGCAGTAGCCTATGTGCGCTCCTTCGACAAAGTGACACATACGCCGCAAGATAACCGCTCACTCCATCGGGTATTGGTAGCGCCGAACCCGTTTTTGTGGTAATATACGGAATAGAAAGAGAGAAAAGGAGCGAAGATATGGCAATCTTGAACTTTTCCGATGTGCTGCACAACGTGGGATTGGATCCGAAAAAAGTGAAGCTGATCCGGCACGCATTGTCGGATCCAGGATTCCGCGCTTGCTACAATGTCGGCATGACGCTGGAATACACAAAACATCAGGGGATGGGGTTCAGCAAGGGATACGACTACTGGGTCATCTTCATCAGCGACAGCGGCACCTATGCCAGACTGCACTCCTGCTGCCGAGTGAACGGCTCAGAGCCGGACACCCCTGACGTCTGCCCGGTCGGACTGCCCGAATGTGAAGCAGAAGGTTACCGAGGAAATGACGCCTTCTTCCATCTGGAGTATGTGGATCTGCTGAAGGAATACGAGGGGAAGCTGGTGATCGACTGGGGCAAGTCAACTCGTATGTGGCACCAAAAGGGCACGACAGAGAAGCCTATCGTTGCCATCCAGCCCAAAAACGAGAAATCTTTTGTGGGCTTTGAGAATTTGATTCTTTCCTTTGACGAGCTGAAAGAGGTCATCGAAAATGATACGGACTACAAGCTGTGGCACGCCGCCATGTCCGCAGTCAACGCAATTTATTTGATCGTTGACACCAAAACCGGCGCTCGCTATGTGGGTTCTACTTACGGCTATGACGGTCTGTTGGGACGATGGTCTGTCTATGCTGCCACCGACGGACACGGGAACAACAAAGGGTTGATCTCCCATCTGAAATCCAAAAAAAATAGCTGTCACAACCTTCAATTTTCTGTGCTGCAAGTCCTTTCCAAATCGCTGACCGATAAGCAAATCATCGACGCAGAGACCCTGTGGAAAAAGAAGCTGCTGACCTATGAACCCTTTGGTCTGAATCAAAACTGAATGCACAACAAGCAAGAAAAAGGGTATGTACCACTCTGGTACATACCCTTTTCGCAACAATTCTTGATTATGCTTCGTCCAGATAGACCCGCGGCACACGGGGCGCCACGGCGCACATCATCTCGTAGGTGATGGTGCCCACGGTATCTGCCTTCTCCTGGAGCAGACCTTCTTCGCCGAAGATGGTGACCACATCGCCGATCTTCACGTCGGGGATGTCGGTGACGTCGATCATGCACATATCCATGCAGACCCGGCCGATCTGGCGCACCCGCTGGCCGTGGAGAAGGAACTCCTGGCGGTTGGAGAGCAGGCGGTTGAGGCCGTCGGCGTAGCCGATGGGCACGGCGGCTACCACGCTGTCCCGTTCCAGGGTGTAGGTGCGGCCATAGGAGATGCAGGTGCCCTTGGGGAGCTTCTTGACGGAGCCGATGCGGCTCTTGACTTCCATGACCGGCTTGACGTCGATCATGCCGTCGCAGGCGTGGTCGGGAGAATAGCCGTAGAGCAGGATGCCCGGGCGGATCATATCGTAGTGAGCCTGGGGGTAGTTCAAGGTAGCGGCACCGGCGCAGCAGTGGCGGAGCTTAAAGGTGCAGCCCCGTTCCTCCAGGGCGTGGAGGATAGCGTTGTAGCGCTGGATCTGCATGAGGGAGTATTTCGGGCAGGTGTCGGCGTCAGCGAAGTGCTGGAACAGCCCCTCCACCTCCAGACCGGGCTGTTTGTACATGGCTTCCAGCTCGTCTGCTGCGGCGTCCAGATTTTCCAGGGTACAGAGGACACCCAGGCGGCTCATGCCGGTGTCCGCCTTCAGGTGGCAGCGGAGCTTTTTGCCCAGCTTCATCGCTTCATCGGAAAAGCCCTTTGCCACTTCCAGATTGTAGACCGTCTGGGTGATGTTGTTGTCGATCAGCTCATTGGTGTACTCCACTGGCGTATAGCCCAGCACCAGGATGGGGCATTTGATGCCGGCGTCTCGGAGCTGTTCCGCTTCGTCCAGGCAGGCCACGGCCAGGTAGTCCGCCCCCAGGGCTTCCAGCTTCTTGGCCACCGGCACGGCACCGTGACCGTAGGCGTTGGCCTTGACCAGGCCGACGAATTTGCTGTGGGGCGCACGCTCCCGCAGGAGGCGGTAGTTGTGTGCCAGGCGATCGAGATGGATCTCTGCCCAGGTTCTTCTAGTCTCTTTTGTCATGTTCATTCGCTTCCTTTTTATTTCTCGAAATCAGGCTCAGCGAGGATTTTTCAGCACTTTTTCACTGACTTCCTCCGCCGTCTTCCACTCCACCTTCCGGGAAGGTGAAGGAAAAATCAGAAAATTGCATGGTGACCACCGTCACCCCATCTTGGGAAAGCTCCGCCCGCAGGAGGCCGTAGCTGTCCGGCTGGAACCAGCACTGGATCTGCCCGCCCTGGTCGCCGTCCAAGTCCAAGGTGCCGTGGAGCACCTGGCCGTTCTCCTGCTCTTCCATGCAGCAGTCCACGATCTCGCCGCCCTGGCAGGCGGTCAAAATCGTCGGCATGGCGTCCGCCGGAGAGAGACCGCTGTCAGACAGGGTGCCGGTGTCCAGCTCGGCGCCGTCGAAGGCCAATTGGGTCTCCCCGTCCGACCAAGTGAGGATGGTGCCCGCCAGGTTCTCCGGCTCCTTCACTGTCATCACGCCACTGCCGCCCTGCACGGTCAAATCCACGGTGTACCCGTAGACTCGCTGACCGTAGTCGGCGGTGATCTCTGCCTGGGCGGTGCAGCCGGACATGGTGCGGTACACCGATTGGGCTGCCTCCAGCTTGCCCTTGGCACTGCTCCCGCCGCCGGTGCAGCCGGTCAGCAGGAGGGCACTCGTTACGGTCAATAATAGCAGGCTCCGACGCCACGTTTTCATGGAACTCCCCCTCAAACAGCGTTATTCCAGCTCTTTGAGTACAGCAGGGATGCCTTCCAGCATCACGTTACTGGCCGTCATCCCCCGGCGGCCATACTGTTCCGCCATCAAGTCCCCGGCTTTGCCATGGACCCACACGGCGGCGGATGCCGCTTCCAGAGCGTCCATGCCCTGTGCCAGGAAGGAGGTGATGAGACCGGCCAGCACGTCACCGCTGCCGCCTTTCGCCAGGCCATCGTTACCGGTGGTGTTCAGGTAAGCTCGGCCGTCCGGGCCGGCCACGATGGTGCGGTGGCCCTTCAAGACCAAAACGCAGTGATGGGCTTTGGCAAAGTCCAAGGCTGTACTCAAGCGATCCTTTCCCGGCCACTGCCCGGTGAGGGTGTGAAATTCTCCATCGTGGGGCGTCAGGACGGTGGGAGCGCTTCGGCTGTCCAGTACATCCATATGCCCGGCGATGGCGTTTATGCCGTCGGCGTCCAAGACCACGGGGCAGGCGCACTGTTTCAGCACCTGCTTCACCACCTCCTGGGTCTGGGGCAGCTTGCCAAGACCGGGGCCGATGAGGGCGGCCTGCATCTCGGTGAGTTTTTCCAAGATCGCCGGCACAGAGGCTTCGCCCAACGCGCCCTGCTCATCGGGTAGCGCCACGGGCATCTCCTCCACGCACTTCAGGGCGATGATAGGGTAGATGGTCTCCGGGATGCCCAGGAAGACCAGCCCTGCACCGCTGTGGGTGGCGGTGTGAGAGGCCATGATGGGCGCGCCGGGGTAAGGTTTGCTGCCGGCCAGCAGGAGGACTTTTCCAAATGTGCCCTTGTGGCCGTCTCTGGGGCGCTGGGGGAGCAGCTTTCGCACCGTATCCTCCTCCAGGATGGTCACTGGGTAGTTCAGGCTGTCCACCAGGATGGGGTCCAGGCCGATGTCTACGATATAAAGGGCGCCGGTACACAGTCCGCCGTCGCCGATGATGTGGCCGGGCTTGGCCATGGTGAAAGTCACGGTGGCATCTGCCTGCACGGCGGTGCCCAGGATGCAGCCGGTGTTGGCCTGGACGCCGGAGGGGATGTCGGCGGCGATGACGATGCCGTCGCTCTCGTTGATCCACTCCACTGCCGTCACCACGTCCCCCGCCAGGTCACGCCCCAGGCCGATGCCAAAGAGGGCATCGATGACCACGTGGGCGGCGCAGGTGAACAGATGCTGATCCACGTCCTCCGGATCGAAGTCCTCCAACCGGACGCCGCAGGCGTTGAGGCGCTGTTCGTTGGCCTTGGAATCCGGGGTCATTTTCTCCCGTTTTCCCACCAAAAACGCCCGTACCTTCACCCCAGCCTCGTGGAGCATCCGGGCGCAGGCCACGCCGTCGCCGCCGTTGTTGCCGGTGCCGCAGAAGACCGCGGCCCAGGGCAGCTCGCCCTCCTCCGCCTCGGTCTCCAGGTACTGCAGGGCCACGTCGGTCAGACCGCGGGACGCCCGCTCCATAAGCAGCAGACCGGTCTCCAGGTCCCCGTTGATGGTGGTCTGATCCAGCCAGTGCAGCTGCTCCGCTGTTCCTGTTCGCATGGGTTTCCACTCCTTTCGTCGTTGTCGTTGGCTTTGGGTTCATTGTACCAGCTTCTCCGGCAAAATGCAATTTCTTCCCTACCAAAATTCATTTCCCTTCGGGCTGTTTGTTTTTTTCATTTCCCTCTTGCGCTTTCCCCCTTTTTGTGCTATAAATTTTAAGGTATAGGAAAAAGCGAAGAACGGGAAAATGGCGGTTTGGCCTGCCCAAGAGAGTCTCTGTCACCGGCTGAGAGCAGAGATGGCAAGCTGCGTCTGGTTCGCCCGGGAGCTGCCGTGGGGAAAGACACGGTCGGGGTCATCCTCCGTTACTGGGATGGTGAGTGTGCGTGTGGCAGAGACACGCAAATGCGGGTGGTACCGCGGAAGGTGTTCCTTTCGTCCTGTTGTGGGATGGAAGGTTTTTTTATTGCCTGCGCACAGAACAATATCGATCATGCTTGAGAGGAGCTTTGTGGTTATGAAAGAACAACTGGCGAAAATCAGGGCCGCGGCCCTAGAGGCCATTGCGGACAGCAATGCCGCTGCCGCCCTGGACAGCGTCCGGGTCAAGTACCTGGGCAAAAAAGGCGAACTGACCTCCGTGCTGAAGCAGATGGGCAAGCTGTCTGCCGAGGAACGTCCGGTGATCGGCCAGATCGCCAACGAAGTCCGAGAGACCCTGACCAAGGCCATCGCCGACCAGCAGGCCAAGCTGGCAGAGAAGGCACTGGAGGCCAAGCTGGCTTCCGAGACCCTGGACGTGTCCATCCCCGGCGTCAAGACCCAGCTGGGTCACCGTCATCCCGTGAACCAGGTCATTGACATGGTGACTGAGATCTTCCTGGGCATGGGCTTCACCCGCGCCGAAGGTCCCGAAGTGGAGCTGGCAGACTACAACTTCACCCGTCTGAACACCGACGAAGGCCATCCCGCTCGGGAGTGGTCGGACACCTTCTATCTCAGAGAGGACTCCTCTCTGCTGTTGCGCACCCAGACTTCCCCCATGCAGATCCGCGTCATGGAGAGCCACAAGCCCCCCATCCGCATCGTCGCCCCCGGCCGTGTGTACCGGAAGGACGAGGCGGACGCCACCCACTCCCCCATGTTCCATCAGATCGAAGGCATGGTGGTGGATAAGGGCGTCACCATGGCCGACCTGAAGGGCACCCTGAACGAAGTGGTCAAGAGCCTGTACGGCGAAGAGGCCGTCACCCGCTTCCGTCCCCACCACTTCCCCTTTACCGAACCCTCCTGCGAGGTGGACGTGCAGTGCTTCTCCTGCAAGGGCAAGGGCTGCTCCGTCTGCAAGGGCGAGGGCTGGATCGAGGTGCTGGGCGCCGGTATGATCCACCCCAAGGTGCTGGAAGGCTGCGGCATCGACACCGAATTGTACTCCGGCTGGGCCTTTGGCATGGGCGTGGAACGTCTGGCTATGATGCGCTATGGCTTCAACAACCTGAAATTGTGCTTCGAGAACGATGTGCGGTTCCTGGAACAGTTCTGATGAGAGGAGTGTAATGGTATGAATCTATCCCGTAAATGGCTGACCGAGTTTGTAGATGTACCCGTCAGCGCCATCCATGACAAAGCGTTTTCCGAGGCAATGACCCTCTCCGGTTCCAAGGTGGAGACCTTTGAAGATCACGCCGCACAGTTTAAAAATGTCGTCGTGGGCAAGATTTTGTCCATGGAACACCATCCCGACAGCGACCACATGTGGGTCACCCAGATGGACGTGGGCGAGGACGAGCCCATCCAGATCTGCACCGGCGCTTGGAACATCCACGTGGGCGACCTGGTGCCCGTGGCCAAGCACAAGAGTCTGCTGCCCGGCGGCGTCAAAATCACCAAGGGCAAGCTCCGTGGCGTGCCCTCCTACGGTATGTTGTGCTCCCTGACCGAGCTGGCACTGGACGAGCGTGATTTCCCCTACGGCGTCATCAAGGCTGCCGCCATCCTGGGCGACTATCATGTGCTCAAGGGCGAAAAGCCCTCCCTGCCGGAAGAACTGACCCCCGGTCTGAAGATTTTCGGCAAGGTGGTGGCTGGTCAGGTGGACTCCATTGAGACTGCCGCTTATAAGACCTATCAGTGCGCCATCAACGTGGGCGACACCGTGCTGGACGTGACCACCGACTGCCAGAACATCCACACTGGCGATTTCGTGGCCCTGGACCTGAGCACCAACCGCATCCTGACCCCCGCTGACCTCCACGCACAGCCCAAGGAATTCCCCAACTGCATCGACGACGGCATCTTCATCCTCAACGAGGACTGCAAGCCCGGCGATGACATCCCCACCCTGCTGGGTCTGGATGACCACGTGGTGGAATTTGAAATCACCCCCAACCGTCCCGACTGCCTGTCCGTCATCGGTCTGGCCAGAGAAGCGGCCGTCACCTTCGGCAAGCCTCTGAAGCTCCACGACCCGGTGGTGCAGGGCAGCGGCAAGGCGGTCATCATGGACTACGCCGACGTCATCATCGAAGAAGCCGACCTGTGTCCCCGTTACACCGGTCGTCTGGTGAAGAACGTCAAAATTGGCCCCAGCCCCGTCTGGATGCGGGAGCGGCTGCGCGCTTCCGGTGTCCGTCCCATTAACAATATCGTGGACATCACCAACTATGTCATGCTGGAATACGGTCAGCCCATGCACTCCTTCGACTTCGCCTGCGTGGAGGGCAACAAGCTCATCGTCCGCCGCGCTCGTCCCGGCGAGACCATCCAGACCCTGGACGGCACCGCCCGCAGTCTGAACGAATCCATGCTGGTCATTGCTGACGAGAAGAAGCCGGTGGCTGTGGCTGGCGTCATGGGCGGCGCCAACTCTGAGATCACCGACAAGACCGTTGACGTATTCTTCGAATCCGCCAACTTCAACGGCGTCTCCATCCGCAAGACCGCTATGGCACTGGGCATGCGCACCGAGGCTTCCGGCCGTTACGAGAAGGGGCTGGATCCCATGAACACCCTGCCCGCCGTGGAACGTGCCTGCGAGCTGGTGGAGCTGCTGGGCTGCGGTGAAGTGGCAGACGGCGTGCTGGACGTTGTTGCCAAGGACTTCACCCCCACCCTGGTGAAGCTGGAGCCGGACAAGGTGAACGGTCTGCTGGGCACCGATGTGAGCCGGGAGGAGATGGTGAAAATCCTCACCGACCTGGGCTTCATCCTCATGGACGACGATATGCTGGTGGTCCCCTCCTGGCGTGGGGACGTGGAGCATTATTCCGACATCGCCGAGGAAGTGGCTCGCTTTGTGGGCTACAACAACCTGCCCACCACCCTCATGCGGGGCGACACCACCCGCGGCGGTCTGACCGACCGGCAGAAGGCACACAATAAGGTCGTGGACATCTGCTGCGGCCTGGGCTACAGCGAGATTTTGACCTACTCCTTCATCGCCCCCGCTTATTATGACAAAATCCGTCTGGCAGAGAACGACCCCCGTCGTGCCAGCGTGAAGATCTTGAACCCCCTGGGCGAAGAGACCTCCATCATGCGCACCACCCCCCTGCCCTCCATGCTGGAGACCCTGGCACGGAACAACAACCACCGGAACCCCTCCGCCAAGCTCTTTGAGGTGGCGAAGGTCTATCTGCCGGTGGAAGGGGAGGATCTGTGCAACGAGACCGAGTTCATCTCCATGGGCGGCTACGGCGAAGACCTGGACTTCTTCCGGTTCAAGGGCGACGTGGAGACTCTGTTCGACGCCTTCCGCATCCAGAACGTGAAATTCACCGCCAAGCGGGACAACCCCTCCTATCACCCCGGCCGCTGCGCGGTCATCTCCATCGACGGCGTGGAAGTGGGTGTCATGGGTCAGCTGCATCCGCTGGTGAACCGCAATTATAATGTAGAGCAGCCCATGTTCGCTGCCGAAATTCACCTGGACACCCTGCTGGCTGCCCGTCCCCAGGGGATGCACTACAAGGCTCTGCCCAAGTTCCCCGCTGTGGAACGGGACATCGCGGTGGTCTGCGACCGGAGCGTGCCGGTGGCCGACCTGGAGGACTGCATCCGCAAGGCAAGCTGCGGCCTCATCAAGGCGGTGGAACTGTTCGACATCTACACCGGCAAGCCCATCCCCGAAGACAAGAAGAGCGTGGCCTTCGCCCTGAAGCTGCGGCATGAGGATCACACCCTCACCGATGCCGAAGCAGACGGCGATGTGAAGGCCGTCCTGGCCGCTCTGGAACAGGAACTGGGCGCTGTGCTGCGCTGACGGCAACTGTTCCAAAAGATGCCCCATTTCGCCCGGCAGTTTCTACGCTGCCGGGCGTCTTTTTTCCCCCTCCACCTCTTTACAAGCCATTCCATTTCAGGTATAATCTAAACAAATTAACCCAGTTATCTTTTTCCCTGTTTTCCGCACCGGAGGTTTTCTAATATGTCTGATTTAACACGTCGTTTCGATCTCTCGGATATGAAGGAATGGGAGACCCGTGAGATCCTCACCGAGGTCTATAACTCGCTGCAGCAGAAAGGGTACAACCCCATCAACCAGATCGTAGGCTATATCCTCTCCGAGGATCCCACCTATATCACCAACTTCAATAACGCCCGCACCCTCATCCGTCAGCTGGATCGAGATGAGCTGCTGCAGGAGCTGGTGCGCTATTATCTCAACCTTTGAGAATACGGCTAAATTGTAAACTTTCTGTCACTTTTAGCATTTTATACAACGTCCTTCTTGAAAGAAGGACGTTTTTTGTCCCTTTTCACCTAGCTTTTCCCTGCCAATGGAACCATTTCGAGGGGGTAAGTTTGACAAGGAGACAACAATGTGTTACAATTTGGTTACAACTTATTTGTAAGGAGGTGTATCGTATTGGCTGAAGCGAAGAATCTGCCCCTTGTGTATAAGGGTCATCCCCTGCGCAGAAAGGATAATATCCTGTACTACGGCAGCATGGCGGATAAGTATATCATTATGCTCCAGATCCATGACACCGAGAAGGTGGATGACTTGAATTTGGCGACCAAGGTCTCTGTGCAGTTACAGCTGACCGATCCGGATCTCAAGAGCCGTGACCGCGTGGTTCGCAAGAGCGAAAAGAACAGCCTGTACGCTGCAATGGACCTGAGTGCTATTTGGCTGGACCGGGCCCTGCAAAATCCCTAACTACCCGATACAGAAACAAAAGCACGGAGGTTCCCAATGCGACGACTGACAAAGAAAATCACATCCATCGTTTTACTTGCTTCTTTTACCGCAAGTCTCAGCTCCATGGCTCTGGCCGCAGACGTAGGCACCGTGACGGACGACTGCGTTCGCCTGCGCCGGAAAGCCAGCACCAGCTCCGACTCTCTGGGTATGCTGGTCAAAGGTGACAAGGTCTCCATCCTGGATCAGGAAGACAACGGCTGGCTGAAGATCACCTACACCGACAGTGAAGGCACCCACACCGGCTATGTCTCCGGTGAGTTTGTCAAGACCAACACCACAAAGAAGACAGACAGCAAGAAGAATCCCTCAAAAGATACAAAAAAGGCCACCAAGGCAGAACAGAAAAGCAATACAGCTCAGACCAAAAAGGTCAAGAAGCAGCAGGCTGCTGCGGACACGTCCGCTGTCTCCCTGGGCGCCGGCACCGTCACCAACGGTGGTAAGAAGTACAAATCCATCAACCTGCGCGCCGCCACCGCTACCGATGCGGACGTGATCTGCAAGGTCCCCGTGGGCAGCGACATTGAAATTCTGGCGGATAAGGACGCAGCCGGCTGGTATCAGGTGCGCTACACCGCGGAAGACAAGACCGTTTATTCCGGCTATATGCTGGGCAACTACGTGCAGACCACCGTGGACGCACAGCCCGCCACCGCTGCCACCGTCATCGGCACCAAGAAGGCTCACAAGGCCATCAACATCCGGGCGGAAAAGAGCCTGGACGCGGACATCATCTGCAAGGTTCCTGTAGGCGGCACCCTGGACGTGATCGCGGAAGCGGATGCCGACGGCTGGTGCCAGGTCAGCTATGAGACCTCTACCGGCACCTACAACGGCTATATGCGGGAAGAGCATGTGGACACCGACAACACCGATGCCACCAATCTGACCGGTGTGGTCAAGACCAAAACGAAGTATATCAACATCCGCTCCGCCAAGAGCACCGACTCCGATGTGGTGTGCAGAGTGCCCGCCGGCAAGAGCGTGTCCATCATCGGTGCGCTGGACGCAGAGGGTTGGTACCAGGTCAGCTATAAGAATGACAAGGGTACCCACAAGGGCTATATGATGGCCAAATATATCTCCGTCCCCAGCATCTCCACCGGCAACATCGGCACCTCCAGCGCTGTCCTCCGCTCTTCCGCGGACAGCAGCTCTGAAATGCTCTGTGTCATCCCCGAAGGCGACAAGGTCTCTGTCCTGGCCGCTCTGGGTGACTGGTATCAGGTGGAATACGATGACAAGATCGGTTACGTGGACGCAAACTGCGTGGAATCCGAAGCCCTGAGCAAGAGCAAGGGCTATGGCACCGTCTCCGTTGACACCCTCAACGTCCGCGCCAAGCGGAACATCGAGTCCAACGTGGTCACCAAGATGAGCAAAGGCACCACCTTCCGCATCACCAGCGCCAAGGACGGCTGGTATGGCGTGACCTTCAACGGCGTCAGCGGCTATGCTAAGGCAGAATATGTCACCGCCACCGACACCATCGACTCTGGCTACGTCCAGGTCACCTCTCAGACTCTGAAGCTGCGCTCCGGCGCTGGCACCGACTACGATCAGCTGGCCATCGTGCCTTACGGCACCGTCCTGAAGATCCACGGCTCTCTGGGCAGCTGGTATCAGGTGAAGTACAACGGCAAGGAAGGCTACGTGTGCGGCGATTACACCTCTACCACCACCTCCAGCGGCTATAAGGCTTATCCCGACTTTGCCAAGGTCACCGCTTCCGCTCTGGGTCTGCGGGTCAAGCCCGGCACCGACAGTGAAAAGTCCTTCACCATCCCCAACGGCACCATCGTTTCCGTCCGCGGGATGCAGGATGGCTGGTACAAGGTCGTCGTCTACGGCACCCATACCGGCTATATCGACCCGTCTTACACCGAGAGAAGCTCCGGTCCTGCCACCGTGCCTCAGGTCACCACGACTACCACCACTGGCACCACTACGACTGGTACGACCACCGGTTCCACCACGACCTCCAGCTCTTCCAGTTCCTCCAGCTCTAGCAGCTATTCCTCCGGTTCCTCCGGCGGCGGCAGCGGTTCGGCGGTCCTGGCTTATGCACAGCGGTTCGTGGGCAACCCCTACAAGTGGGGCGGCACCAGCCTGACCAACGGCGCTGACTGCTCCGGCTTCGTTCAGAGCGTCTACGCCCACTTCGGCAAGAGTCTCCCCCACAGCTCCTACGCAGACGCACACGTGGGACGCGGGGTCAGCAAGTCCGATATGCGTCCCGGTGACATCGTCGTCTACGGCGGTCACGTGGGCATCTACGCCGGCGGCGGCAAGCTGCTGAGCGCACTGGGCAAGAAGTATGGCATCACCTATTGCAGTGTCAACTACAAGCCCATCCAGGCGGTCCGCCGTCTGTTCTAAGTGGATCTCATTTGACGATTCCAAGCAGCTCCCTTCGGGGAGCTGCTTTTTTGCGTCCTTACAGCGCTGTCCTCCGCGGTGGTGAACACGTGTCCTTTCACAGCCCTTTGCAGTGCCCTTGATGGGACGAGTTTGCCGGATATGGGGCTTGCACATGTCCTGTCCGGCACGGAACAACCGCCCATTTTCCCCGCTGTCGCTTTTCTTCTCCCCTCCCCTTTCCTGCTCTTTTTGCTCTGTCCACTACAGCAAAAACACCGCAGCCATGACACATTGTGTCATGGCTGCGGTGTTCTGTGTTACTATGGTATATAGGGGGATAGGTTAGGAAACTGCACTGCGTTCTGAGTGCATTCTGAAGGCATCCATTCCAAAGTCAAAAACCAGTTATGAATCGAGAGCCTGTGCCTGGCAGATGGCAGCAGGCGGAATGTTTCACGCGGAGATAGGAGATGTAAGGGGATCCGGTGAAACGGCAAGGGGGTAAACGAAGATAGATGAAGGAACGAAAGGGATGCCTCAAGAATACACTCAGGGAGGGGGAGCTGCCCCCTGCCAGCAAGGTCTGTCTCACTGGCAGGGTCGCTCTTGCACGGACAAACATACATTCTATTATGTATGTTCTGAAGCAAATCAAACCACTTACCGCTTGTTGGAACGTCTCCAGATCTTCTGTTCCTCTGCGGCACGGATCAGATCTTCACGGCAGTCAGGATGGGCGATGTTGATGATCGCTTCCGCTCTCTGCCAAGTGGCCAGGCCGGGCAGACGTGCCACGCCGTATTCGGTGACCATGTGCGGTGCCTGGGTTCTGGGGGTAGTGATGACGTCACCGCCGGTGAACTTGGGCAGGATGTTGGAGTGCCGTTCGCCGGTCTTCTTATCCACACGGCTGGAGGGCATTGCCAGGAAGGCCAGGCCATTCTTGGAACGCAGCGCGCCGGTAACGAAGTCCAGCTGACCACCGGTGCCGCTGATATGGCGGGTGCCTGCGGTTTCGGAGCAGACCTGACCATACAGATCCATGGCGATACAGCCGTTGATGGAGACGAAGTTGTCGAACTGTGCGATGACGCTGGGGTTGTTGACATAGGCCATGGGATAGGTCTCGATGCCGATGTTATGATCCAGGAACTCATACAGCTCTCTGGAGCCGTTGCAGATGGAGAAGACGCCCTTGCCGTTGTCAATCTCTTTCATCTTGTTGGTGATCTTGCCTGCCTGATACAGCTTCAGGTAGCCGTCGGACATCAGTTCGGTGTGCATGCCCAGATCCTTCAGGTCAGAGTCCGCGATGAGGGTGCCCAGGGAGTTGGGCATACCGCCGATGCCGATCTGCAGGGTGATGCCGTCCCGCAGGTAGGGGAAGATGTGGCTGGCGATCTGGCGGTCGATCTCGGTGGAAGCGGCTGCCGGAGCGGTGGGCAGGTAGTCATGCTCGCCTTCAACGACGATATCCACTTCAGAGATGTGCATGTGGCCGTTGTATGCGTCGTAGGTGTAGGGCATGTCCTTGTTGACTTCAAAGATGATGGTGTCCGCTGCCCGCAGCATTTCCATCTGGCAGCAGTTGGTCAGGCCGAAGCTGAAGAAGCCGTGCTTGTCCATGGGGGTGACAGTGACCATAGCCACGTTGACGGGTGCGTAGCCCTTGGAGTAGTACAGGCCGTTGTCACGGAAGAGCATGGGGGAATAGTAAGCCAGACCCTTGTCGCAGTATTTGCGGTCCAGACCGGAGCAGTGCCATGCGTTGAAGGTGAAGGCCTTCTGTTCGGGGTCCTGTTCCACCACCTGGACGGGGCGCATGGAGATGGCGTTGCGAACCTTGACATCCTTCAGCTCCTCCTTACGGGCAGCCAGTGCGGCGTCCAGCAGGAAGGGGAAGGAACAGGTCTGGCTGTAGTCCACCCAATCGCCGTCCTTGACGACCTTGACCGCCTCTTCCGGGGTGCGGAGTTTGGATTTGTATTCTTCATAGATATTCATATGCGTTGACTCCTTGTTTATTGGGTGGGGATGCGTTCATGGGGGAAACGCATCCCCATTGACTATGGATACTTGAGGATCAGGCATCTAGGAGAAACCTGCGTTTTTCTTGTTCTAATTGCGTGTTAGGGCTGCATTTGACCCGAAAGTTTATGCTGCCGTTTCCGCCTCCGCCTTCATTGCCGCTCTGCGCTTGCTCTGAACCACGATGGCGAAGATGCCGGTCAGGACCAGGAGGACAATGGGCGTAGCGGTGAGGGCGGCGCCGGAGTAGAGACCCAGTGCCGGGAAGACGATCCAAGTGAAGATGGAGCAGAATGCCATGGACAGAGAGGGCGGGTCCACGTACACGTCGCCATACACATGGAACAGGTCGGCCAGCAGGTCGGCCGCGAAGTGGGAGATGATGCCGAAGGACATGCCCCACAACAGGATGGTCACCTCATTGCCGCCCTGGGCATAGGCCATGCTGGCGGCGTAGCAGGCCACCAGTCCCACATGGTGGAAGACCGGGCAGGGCAGGCCGGTGCACAGGAGGGTCAGGGAGATGACTGCCAGGGCGAAGACCGGGAACTGAGCCACGATGGCGATGTTCTCGCTGTTCATGGCCTTGGCGAACTCGGAGATCTCCCAGAACAGCCAGGCTGCCAGCAGGCCAGCGCCGCCGGCGAAGAGCCAATAGGTGACGCCTTCGCCATAGGGCATATGGGGCATCCAATTGTTCTTGCTGTAGACGCCGAACCGCTTGTCCCCTTCGGGGACCTTGCCGATGACGCCTTCGTTGCCCCAGAGGGCCTTGCAGATGATGCCGATGATGACGATACTGGCGGAGACGGTATCCAGCTTTCCGGGCAGAATGGTGGACAGGCCCAGATTGATGTAGTAGGATGCGACCCCGAACAGACCGCCTACGACCAGGACACTGGGCTTGCCCAAGAGGATGAGGGGCAGCGCAATGCCTTTGCTGTCTTCTACGTATCCCTGATGCTTGGCAAAGCCCAGAGCCACCGCCGCAGGACCGAGGCCCAGGTGCGGAGAGAAAAAGAAACCGAAGGCGATGCCGGTGACGATGTTGTAGTCACAGCCGGCCATGACGGCGAAGACGCCGATGATGGCCAGGAAGGCACAGAGGATGACCGAGCCGAGGGCGCCCATACAGGTAGCCAGGACGCCGCCGAAGAAGGTCAGCAGTATGGTGGTAAATATACTCATCTTATTCTCCTATCTTTTCTTGTCTTTTGACCAAAATCTCTTCTTTTTGTCAGTCAGACGATACAACGCAGATCGTCCCAGCGACCTCCCTCCCCCAAGTTCAGTCGCCTGATCGGTATCATATTGTCAGAGGAATGTCCCCCCGTCAGTTCTGTTCCGGCTTCTTCAGCAGGAAGACCAGCACTGCGCCTACGATAGCGAAGACGATGATGGCGCCGAAGGTCATCATGTAGCCGCCGTTGCCCACCATGGGGCCTAGGAAGGAGGCGAAGATCAGGTTCAGGTTGACGATGGGGAAGTTGACCGCATAGTTCTCTCTTCCGAAGAAGTAGGCGATGAATGCGGAGTTGGTGGGCGTGACGCCGCCGTAGGCCAGGCCGATAAGGATGAAGGCGATGACCAGGACGGGCATGCTCTTGGTGGCAAAGGATGCCATGAGCACCAGGGATGCCACCACGAAGACCACGCAGTCGATGAGCATGGTCAGGCGATAGCCGATCTTATCGAACATACCGCCGAAGATGACACGTCCCACGCCGTTGGCGATGGAGACGATGCCGGCGATGCTGGCTGCCAGGGTCAGGTTCTCGCCTACGAAGAGCTGTGCGTAAGGCGCAGAGGAGTTGATGATGGCCAAACCAGCGGCACTGAGGATGATGGCCCAGACGAAGTAGATCCAGAAGTTCCGGCGGCGGAGCATGACCGCTGCGCCCACTTCTTCCACAGCAGGCGTAACGGCCTTGCTGCTGCCCTGGGACAGGTACGCGACAAATTCCGCTCCGGCGTTGCGCAGCAGCAGTGCGCCCACCACCATGACGATGGCGAAGGCCACGGCGAAGATGCGGAAGGTGACGCGCCAGCCCATAGACTGGATCATGGCCCCCGCCACAGTGCCCAGGATCATGCTGCCGAAGCCGAAGCCCATGAGGGTGATGCCGCTGATAAGGCCCTGCTTATCGGGGAACCACTTGACGATGGTGCTGATGGCGGTGTTGTAGCCCAGGCCCACGCCGAAGCCACAGCAGACACCGTAGGACAGGTAGATGCCCATCAGGGACTGGATGTTGGAGGCGGAGAAGAAGCCGATGGCCAGGAGGACGGCGGCTGCGATGAGGTTGATGCGGAAGCCGTTCTTCCCCTTGTTGATGATGCCGCCCACCAGACCGCCTAGGCAGAAGGTCATCATGGAGATGGAGAAGGTCAGGGATGCCTGGGAGTCCGTCCAGCCAAACTCAGACTGAAGGGGACCACGGAAAATAGACCAGCCATAGATCAGCCCCAAGAACAGGAGCAGGATCACGCCCAGAACCAGCAGTGCCCAACGGGAGGACATCTGCCGCTTTAGTGCTTTTTCGTTCATGTTAAATCTCACTCTCTATCATGCAAATTGAATGGAAAGGATCGGTTTAGGAGCAATAACGGCGAGCTGGCAAATTGTCAGCCCGCCGTTAAAGGCTTGGTTATGCGTATCCCATGGGATACGGTTGAGGTATCAGGTTATTGGGGAATCAGTGACGGGGCAGGACGGAGGTGTCGAAGCAAGCGTCGCCATTCCAGATGTCGTCTTCGGAAGGAATCTCGTTTTCCGGATAGACATAAGCGATACGGGAGATGTTGATGAGGTGTTCCGGACCGAGGTTTTCGGAGATGGAGCAGCCAGACCAGGAGCCGCAGCCCAGGGTGGAGGTGGGCATCAGGCCGTTGTTGTTGAATGCGTTTGCGCAGCCCATACCCGGCTGGTCAACCAGCAGACGGGAAACAGGCAGTTCCACGCCGGCGTACTCGATCAGTTCCTTGTTGCTGGTGTAGACGATGGAAGAGTGACCAGCGCCTTCTGCCAGCAGGTTTGCCTTTGCCATTGCCACGCCGTCCTTGAAGTCTTCGCATTCCAGATGGGTGAACAGGGGGAACATCTTTTCGCGGGTCAGCGGTTCATCCAGGCCGGTCTTTTCGATCTTCACGCCGATGGAAACGGTATCAGCGGGTACTTCGATGCCCAGCAGCTTGGCCAGGGACTGAACGTCGATGCCAACTACGTCGCCATTGAGCTTGCCGAAGCCATTGGGGAAGCAGACGTTGCGGATCTGATCGACCACCTTGGGATCGTCGATGTAGAACACGTGCTTTTCCTTCAGCAGCTTCACGATGTCAGCGGTCATGCTCTTGGGAGCGATGATGCAGCGGTTGCAAGCGCAGACGATGCCGTTATCGAAGGTGTTGCCCATCAGGAAGCGGTCCAGAGCGCCGGACAGGTCGCCAAATTCGGGATCGAAGATGCTCTGAGAGTTGCCGGCACCAACGCCATAAGCGGGCTTGCCGGAGGAGTATGCAGCCTTGACCATGCCAGGGCCACCGGTACCCAGAACGGTGTCAGCAGCGGACATCATCATCTGAGTCAGTTCCATGTTGGGGGCGTCAACGCACTGGAAGACGTTTGCGGGGCCGCCCATTTCCTGGATAGCCTTTTCCAGGATCTCGCAGGTGTGCGCAGTGGAGATCTTTGCGCGGGGATGGGGAGCGAACATCAGGACGTTAGCACCCTTCAGTGCCAGGTAGCCAAGCATCGCCCCCTACTTTATGTCTAATTTGAACAATGTTTTTGGCATTTTCTGTATTGGCACCTACCTGTTTGATTTTTTAACTTACGTTCATGTATGTTTATCTTTGATTGGCCTAACCAATTTTGCGCAAAAAACCCGGAGAACATCGGTTCTCCGGGTTTCATTCCGTCGATATTTTTTGTTCTGCCGCTTGCAGGACACCCGTTCCGGTGGGTCTTCCCTTACTCCGCCACCTCCGCGAACAGGCTGTCCCACCGTTCCGGCTCCACCTTGCTGATGAGGGCGGCGCAGGTCAAATTGGTATATTTGTAAACATATTCCTTCGTCAGGCGCACCTTGGTGCCCAAATTCTTCATCAGGAACATCCCCTCAAAGAGCAGGGTCAGGCTGGACGCCACGCACTCGGTGCCCTGGGACGGGCGGTCATGCATGCGCAGGTAGATCTTCAGTTCCATGTCGATAAACTCCCACAGGCTGTTCTTCATCTCTCGCACCTTCTCCACCACATCGCTGAATTCCTCATGGGAGGAGGCATATGTCATGCACTTATAGACAAACTCCACGTAGCGGTTGCCGTCCAGAGCCTGCCAGAACATCTCAGCCAGACGTTCCGGGAAGGGTGTGTTGGAGGGGAGCTGTTTGCCGTAGGCAGTGATGTCGCCGTGAGCCAGGTTGTAGTCCACTACCGCGCGAAAAAGCTCTTTTTTATCTTCAAAGTGCCAATAAATCGCGCCACGAGTCACCCCGGCCGCTTCCGCGATGGACGCCAGAGAGGTCTGTTCAAATCCGGTTTTATCGAAACATTCAAAGCCCGCCTGCAGGATCTTCTCCCGCGTAATCAGCATATCTTCCTTGGTCTTGCGCATCTATCCTCACGTCCATTCCTTCAATATCGTAGTATCATAAAAACCAGCTGAACGCCTCCCCTCCTTCTACGTCATCGTAGCGGGGGGAATTTACGTCATTCAGCCGGCACAATGTGTATAAAACTTTATGCTCCTTATTATACATTCACGCGAGTATAAATGTCAATATTTTTCTTAGTACTCTCCCATATCCTGTATCTTTTCACAAAATGTGCTCCCCAATTTGTGCGCTTTCCTCACAATTTTTTATGTCACTTGCAAAAATTGCCTGGTTCCATTGCACTATTTGATGCCCTCTCTCATTTTCAGCACCGTTACACACTTCGACAGGAACAGAAATTTCCACTCATAGTTCCACGCCGCAGGGTCAAACTAGGCTCAGAAAATCTTCTCGGGATTTTCAACGGTAACCAATCTGAATAGAAAGAAAAAAGGAGATGTACGAAATGGCAACTAGCAATCGTGTCATCGTGCCCGCAGCCCGTGCGGCTCTGGATCAGTTCAAGATGGAAGCAGCCAACGAAGTCGGCGTCAACCTCAAGCAGGGTTACAACGGCGACCTGACCGCAAAGCAGGCCGGCAGCATCGGCGGCCAGATGGTCAAGAAGATGATCGAAGCCTACGAGAACGGCATGAAGTAAGTGCTCTGATTCCAAAGGAGTCAATGGAAAAGCGGAGGTAAAAACCTCCGCTTTTTTGTATGCAGCCGCTTCCGTTACTTCCCTTCCTTGGCCAGCAATTCCTCCGCCAGCTGGATGGATTCCAGGATCATGCCGTCGCAGTGGGCCTTCTTATTCATCTTGACCACTTCCTGATTCCTGCGCAGCAGGTCGGGGCAGTTCAGGCTGCCGCCGTGGCGTTCCTTCAGGATACGCAGGTACTCGGACACGGTGGCATCGCTGGCGCCCTTGAGCCCCAGGACCATCAGGCCGCCGGTGATGGCGCCGCAGGTGGAGCCGATCTTCATGCCTACACCGAAGTTCTTGGACAGCTGCTTTGCCATGTCGTGATCCAGCCCCATCTCCTCCCACTCAGGGATCAGGACGGACTGGGCGCAGTTATAGTTGCCGCAGCTGCCGCTGCGCAGTTCCTTTGCTCGTTCCATTGCTTTACTCATTGCTCATACGCTCCTTTGTCTTTGTCAGTTCAATCGGTTTTCATTGTCCTCAAATTGTACTCTTACATGGTCTAGAATACCTCGATTTTCCCGCTTTTGCAACCCCGGATCGTCATTTAACAGCCACTCCGCCCCTTCTTTCGCCTCTTGCAGCACCTGCACGTCCTCCACCAGGTCGGCCAGCTGCAGCTGGGGCAGGCCATGCTGTCTCTGACCGAAGAAATCGCCGGGGCCGCGGAGTTTTAGATCTTCCTCTGCAATCTGGAAGCCGTCGTTGGTGGCGCAGAGCGCCTTCAAGCGCTGGCGGGTCTCCTTGCCCTGGTGGGAGGAGACCAGGACACAATAGGATTTGGCGTCGCCGCGCCCCACGCGTCCCCGGAGCTGGTGGAGCTGGGAGAGGCCGAAGCGTTCGGCGTTCTCGATGACCATCAGCGTCGCCCGGGGCACGTCCACGCCCACCTCGATGACGGTAGTGGCGCAGAGGATGTCAATTTCTCCGGCGGCGAAGGCGGCCATGACCGCTTCCTTGTCCTTCCCCTTCATCTTCCCGTGGAGCAGACCTACCCGCAGGTCGGGAAAGATTTTGGTCTGCAAGGTCTGGGCGTAGGTGGTCACCGCCTTCAAGTCCTGGCCGCCCTCCTGCCCCTCCTCCACGGCGGGACAGACCATATACACCTGGTGCCCCTCCTGGACTTGCTTGCGCACGAAACCGTACATCCGCTGCCGGAGGGCTTCCCCTACCAAAAACGTGTCCACGTTCTGTCGGCCGGGAGGGCGTTCGTCGATGATGGACACTTCCAGGTCACCATATAATAAGAGCGCCAAGGTTCTGGGGATGGGGGTGGCGGACATGACCAGCACGTGTGGGCGGATGCCTTTCCCCTTCTGCGCCAGAGCCGCCCGCTGGTTGACGCCGAAGCGGTGCTGTTCGTCGGTGATGACCAGACCCAGGTTGGCAAAAGTCACCTCGTCGGTGAGCAAGGCGTGGGTGCCTACCACCAAGTCCACGGCTCCGGTGGCCATGGCGTCGTAGATCTTTCGCTTCTCCGCCGCCCGGAGGGAACCGGTGAGCAGTCCCACCCGGATGCCGCTGGGGGCCAGCAGGGTTTGCAGGGTCTGAGCGTGCTGCTGGGCCAAAATTTCGGTGGGTGCCATGAGGGCGGACTGATAGCCGCTCTGTGCCATGAGCCACACGCAGGCCGCGCCCACCACCGTCTTGCCGCTGCCCACGTCCCCCTGGAGCAGGCGGTTCATGGGGACGCCGCGGGTCAGGTCACGAGCCGCGTCCTCTGCCGCCCGCCGCTGAGCGCCGGTGAGCTGGAAGGGCAGCAGCGCATAAAAGCCACGCAGGTCGCCGTTGGCACAGCGGATGCCCACCTCCGCTGTCCGCCGCTGACGGAGTAAGGCCAGGCCGATGGAGAAGTAAAACAGCTCCTCGAAGACCAGTCGCCGCCGGGCAATGGCCAGCTCCTCCCAGGACGGGGGGAAGTGGGCGATGCGGACGGCGTAGGTGCGGGTGGCCAGGTGGTAGCGCTGACGGATGGTCTGGGGCAAGTCCTCCGGCCACTCCGCCCAGGGCTGTTCCAGGCACCAGGCCACGGCGCTGGCCAACAGGTGGTTGGAGATGCCGGCGGTCAAGGGGTAGATGGGCATGATGCGGCCGGTGTCCTGCCGCCGGTGCTCCGGCTCGAAGATGGGGTTGGTCATCCCCTTCCGCCGCTGGGTGCCCTCGATGGTGCCGTAGAACACGTAGGATTGACCCACCTGCAGGGCGGTGCGGACGTAGCTCTGGCCGAAAAAGGTGATGTTCAACACCCCCGTGTCGTCCGCCGCTCGGAGACGGGTCACTTCCCGTCCCTTGGTGATGCGGCTGGTGCGAGGCGTCTCCACCACCACTGCTGATACACAGCATTTCTCCCCTACCGGCGCGCCCTCCACCGGGTACACCGTCCGGCGATCCTCGTACTGCCGGGGGAACCAGCGGAGCAGGTCGTCCGCGGTCTCGATGCCCAGCTTTTGCAGCCGAGCCGCTCGGTTGGGGCCGATACCTGGGAGCATTTGGATGGGGTGTTCCTTGTCCATGGAGTCCCTCCCTTCCTTGTCCATTTCTGTGTTTATTATACCAGGCTCGCCTCCATTCTGAAATCCCCAAAAGGGTACCATGGGCGGGAAAAACGGCTGTTTTTCTTCCTATTTGCCCTTGCTTTTTCCTTATGGTATGATAAAATAGAAAAGTGTTTTGTATAACAGTATGATAAAATGGTCTTGATAGGCGAACGTCCCTGTTTTCGCCTGGAAGAAACCGATTTTGAAGGAGTGCATCCCTATGAGCACCTATAACACCGCCGATCTGCGCAGACAGAATCGAAGCCGTGTATTCCGCTATATTTTCGACTCGGAGACCCCCGTCACCAAGCAGGAGATCGCCCAATCCCTCTCCCTGAGCCTGCCCACGGTGGGTCAGAACCTGAAGGAGCTGCAGGAGTGCGGTCTGCTGGAGACCCAAGGCACCTTCCACTCCACCGGTGGACGCAAGCCCCGTGCCATCGGCGTGGCTGCCGGGGTGCGCTGCGCCGTGGGCATCATGATCTCCGTGTACCACATCCACATGGTGTGCATCGACCTGCGTGCCAACCTCATCTGTCAGACCTCCATCATCTGCGATTTCGCCGCCACCGACGAGTATTTCCACAACATGGCGGTGGAGCTGGAGCAGTTTTTGGACGAGTACCACATCGACCGGGACCACCTGTTGGGGGTAGGTGTGGCGCTGCCGGGCATTGTGGATGAAGCCCATGAGACGGTGACCCTCTCCCCCTTTGTGGAGGCGGAGGCGTTCCCCACCCAACAGCTCAAGCAGTATATCCCCTACCCCTGCTTCATTGAGAATGACGCCAACGCCGGCGGCATTGCGGAGTGGTGGAACCACAAGGATCGGGAGCATGAGAGCATGGTCTATCTGTCCGTCCAGCGTGGAGTGGGCGGCGCGGTGCTGATGAACGGGGTGAGTTACATGGGGCATCACCATCACAGCGGTGAGTTCGGCCATATGTGCATCGTCCCTCACGGTAAAAAGTGTCTGTGCGGCATGGAGGGCTGTTTGGAGGCGTACTGCTCCACCGCGCGCATCAGCACGGATCTGGGCATCACCCGCGAGGAGTTCTTCGAGGGGCTGGAACGGGGCAATCCGGATTTCCAGGAACGCTGGGACAAGTATCTGGACTACCTGGCCATCGGCATCAACAACATCCGCATGGTGCTGGACTGCAACGTGGTTTTGGGTGGTGTACTGGCGCAGTTTATGGAGCCGTACATTGCCGATCTGCGGCAGCGGTTGTGCCGCATCAACCCCTTCAACAGCGGCGGCAGTTATTTGGAGCTGTCGCGGTATCGGTCTTGGTCAACCTGTGTTGGGGTGGCGCTGCATTTTATTTCGGAGTTTATTGATTCTATTTAAAGTAAGAGAACCACGCAACGTTGGAGATGAACGTTGTGTGGTTCTTCTCTTTTTCGGCACTACGGAAAGGGCGAACCCCCGGCGAGGGTTCGCCCTCTTTTTGACTGCGTCAAAAATTCACCCACTCCTGCGCTTTAGAAGCACAGGAGAGTTTCGCTGACTGCGGTCAGCGACCAGGGGCCTTGCCCCTGGACCCCACTTCCTTTTCTTCAGAGAAGCAAAAGGAAGCGAAAAGAAGCTAAAGCGCGCTGCGCGGCTTGAACTTTGGAAACAGACAGCCTCGCTTTATTCTGCGAAGTCTTCCTTCTTCATGGACAGCGAGATCCGTTTCTTCGCCACGTCCACGTCGATGACGGCCACCTGCACCACGTCGCCCACGGACAGGACTTCGCTGGGGTGTTTCAGGTAGCGTTCGCTGATCTTGGAGATATGGACCAGGCCGTCGTGGTGGACGCCGATGTCCACGAAGGCACCGAAGTCTACCACGTTGCGGACGGTGCCCCGCAGTGCCATACCCACCTTCAAGTCCTTCATCTCCAACACGTCCTGGCGGAGCATGGGGGCGGGCAGCTCGTCACGGGGGTCACGGCCGGGTTTCAGCAGTTCGGCGGCGATGTCCTGCAAGGTAGCCTGTCCCACGCCGCAGGTTTGGGCGGCTTCGGTCAGGTCCAGGCTCTTCAACTTCAAGGCCAACGCCTGGATGGAGCCTTCGGCCACGTCCTGCAGGGTGTAGCCGCACAGGTTCAGCAGGGCGGTGGCGGCGGCGTAGGATTCCGGGTGAACGCCGGTGTTGTCCAGGACGGAGTCGCTCTCCGGCACACGCAGGAAACCGGCGCACTGCTGGAAGGCTTTGGGGCCTAGCTTGGCCACCTTCAACAGCTCCTTCCGGGCGTGGAAGGGGCCGTGTTCCTCTCGGTAAGCCACGATATTTTTGGCGGTGGTGGCGTTGAGGCCGGCGATATGGGTGAGCAATGCGGGAGAAGCGGTATTCACGTCGGCACCGACGGCGTTGACGCAATCCTCCACCACGCCGCCCAGAGCGGCGTCCAGGCGGGCGGCGGGCATATCGTGCTGGTACTGGCCCACGCCGATGGATTTGGGGTCGATCTTGACCAGCTCTGCCAGGGGGTCCTGCATCCGTCGGGCGATGGAGACGGCGGAGCGCAGGTTCACGTCATACTGTCCCAGCTCTTCCGACGCCAGCTTGGAGGCGGAATAGACAGAAGCGCCTGCCTCGCTGACCACCATGTAGGAGATGGGCAGGTGTTCCTGCTGGATGGCCTCTACCACGAACTGCTCCGCTTCCCGTCCGCCGGTGCCGTTGCCGATGGACACGTGCTGGATGTGGTGAGTCTCCACCAGCTGTTTTAGGCGCTGCATGGAGTCTGCCCGGCGGCGTTTGCTGGTGGTGGGATAGAGGATGGCGGTGTCCAGCACCTTGCCGGTGCCGTCCACTACGGCAGCCTTACAGCCGTTGACGAATCCGGGATCCAAGCCCAGGGTCACAAAGCCCTTCACGGGGGGCTGCATGAGAAGGGGTTTCAGGTTGCGGGAGAAGGTCTGGATGGCGCCTTCGCTGGCCTGTTCGGTGAGCTGGTTGCGCAGTTCCCGGCACAGCGCGGGGAAAATGAGGCGCTGGTAGGCGTCTGCGGCGGCGGCTTTCACCAATTCGGTGCTGGCGGAGTTGCCGTGGACCCATTTCCGATTCAACAGACGCAGGGAAGGTTCCGGTTCCAGCTCTACGGTCACCTTTAGGAACCCCTCCTTCTCCCCGCGATTGATGGCCAACACCTGATGCCCCTGGAGACGGCTGACGGGCTGGTCAAATTCGTAGTAATTCCGATAGACCGAGTCCTCCTCCTGGGCTGCCCGGACGGTGAGACGCCCGTGGCGCTGGAGCTCTTCCCGCAGCAGATTCCGGGTGTCGGCGTCGTCGGAGATGCTCTCGGCGAGGATGTCCGAAGCACCAGCCAACGCGTCCTTCACCGTCTTGACGCCCTTGTCCGCATCTACGTACGCTACTGCCAGTGCTTCCGGCACGCTGTCCTTCTGCTGGAACAGCAGCGCAGCCGCCAGAGGCTCTAAGCCCTTCTCCTTTGCCATGGTGGCGCGGGTGCGGCGCTTGGGACGGTAGGGGCGGTAGAGATCCTCCAGCTTGGCCAGGGTGTCCGCTTTGTTCAGCTTGGCGCTGAGGGCGGCGGTGAGCTTGCCCTGGGTCTGGATGGCCTTGCGGATCTCCTCCCGCCGGGCGGACAGGTTGCGCAGGTAATTGAGCCGGTCAGCCAGGTCCCGGAGCACGTCGTCGCTCATGCTCCCGTGGGCTTCCTTCCGATAGCGGGCGATAAAGGGGATGGTGTTGCCTTCGTCCAGGAGCGTGACCACTGCCTCCACGTGGGTGGGATTCAGGGACAGCTCCTGAGCCAGTTGTTGAATGAGTAAATCCATGTATGGTCTCCTTCAATTAAAATCATAAACTAATAATATAGTATATCACATTTCGTAGGCTGGGAAAAGTAGCTGTTTTTTTCTGTGAGCGTCCATTATAATAGAAGCATCCCGGAAGGAGGCACTCACATGATCCAAGACATCGCCCCCGCCGCCTTTGACGGCGCATTTCACGACCGCACGCCGGAAGATGGTTCGCCTATCTTCTGTTTTTGGAAGAACACCGTCCTGCTGGGCAACGACAACACCCTGCCCACCTATGCCCAGCTGCGTCCACACCTGACGGACACCACCTACCTGTTCGCCATCGACCAGGTAACGTATTACCTAGGTACTGTACCAAACCAACTGTCCCTTCCCGGCTTCGCCTGGCTCCCCCACCGCACCCTCCGCAAGCTCACCCCCATGACCCAGACCCTGGCCGGGTTCACCGCCTGGCATTTGTCACACTGGTATCGAGACAACCGGTTCTGCGGCCGCTGCGGACAACCTATGACCCACGCCGCTACAGAACGCAAGCTGGTCTGCCCCGCCTGTGGGTATCACACTTACCCCCGCATCAACCCTTCCGTCATCATCGCCGTCCACGACGGCGACCGCATCTTGCTGTCCCGGTACGCCAACCGTCCCGTGACCTGGTACGTGCTGTTGGCCGGGTTCATCGAGGTGGGCGAGACGGCGGAGCAGTGCGTGGCACGAGAGGTGCGGGAGGAGACTGGTCTGCAGGTGAAGAACATCCGCTACTACGGCTCCCAGCCTTGGGGGCTGACCGGCGGGTTGAGCTTGGCGTATACGGCGGAGTTGGATGGATCTGATGTGCTGCGTGTGGATGCCGATGAGCTTGCGGAAGCGCGGTGGTTCCGGCGAGAGGAAGTGCCGGTGAACGAGCGGGATCGGGCGTCGGTGACGCAGGATATGATGCGGGCGTTTGTGGCGGGACGGTTTTGAAAAATCGTTTTCAATGTTCAAGCCCCGCAGGGCCACTAAACTTCTTTTCGCTTCCTTTTGTTTCTTCGAAGAAAAGGAAGTGGGGTCCAGGGGCAACGC
>JABLTO010149109.1_pt1 | contig 32507 bp, 51 predicted proteins | sample 7160091 | NCBI WGS metagenome assembly JABLTO01 (sample SAMN14651225, study PRJNA627086) | human gut metagenome | isolation source: feces | host: Homo sapiens
ACGCTTGGCGAGGAAAAATTAAAAAAATACTTCCCGAAAAGCTATTCAAAAGCAAAGATGGAGGAAATTATCTTGAAACTGCTTGATAAATGGCGCAGGCAACGGGAAAATGAAATGGAGCGATAATGATGTTAAAACTTATACTTATATTCCTATCCGGTGTTGCAGTCGGCGGCTTTCTTGGCATTGTATTTATGTGTTGTTTTATCTCTGCCGGACAAGCTGACAAAAAAGAAACGGAGTGATTGATTATGGAATGGCGAAAAAATCAAGGTTTTATTATTGTAAATCAAATAACGGTCGGCGGCGCTGAATTTGTGCTTGGCGTTCACGAAAAGAATCCGAATAGCTTTGTAACTTGGCAATGCAAGGGTAAAGACGATTATTTTTGGGGACATTATTTTACAAATCTGCTTGCGGCTCAAAAAGACTTTTGCAAGCGTACACTTGATGAAATCAAGGCTGTTGAGATTATGAAGAAGCCGCCTAAAACGAATGAACGGTGAGGTGAAGTGATTGTGCGAAAAGATAAACGACAGACTTAACGGCAGCGGTTGTACTGACATTACCGCCTATGAAGCAATGAAAGCCGTACGGCGAGAGGAACGGCGAAACCTCATAGCTGAATTAAAGGCTCTTGCAAATAGGCACGGATACAGAATTGTCAGTACGATACGCCTTAAAGATATGGACGGTGATACACCAAATGACGAATGAAGATTGCTTTGCATACCGCAATGACCACTATTGCACGGTTCTAACTGAGGTTGTGTGTAAAAGCAAACAATGTAAATTTTATAAAACGCATAAAAAGTACCGTGATGACCTTAAAAAATATCCGCCCTGTGATTATGCGGATATTTACGCAAAACGGCACAAAAACGATATGAAAGGATACGGATAAAATGGAACAGAAAGAAAGATACGCCGAAAGCTATAAAATTACACAGGCAATACATATCGGAACATCTGAAATTGTTATTGGTATTGATATGAAAGCAAAAGACAATATGTATTATATGGTTGCCGACTATGAAAACAACGGAATCTTTGAAAAATACAATAATGCCCTTGTTAGCGACAGTTATACGGAAATACTCTCAATTTTTACGGAAAGAATAAATAACGGACTTGCTCAAATACAAGAGATTGAAAAAACCTTTTCTGATAAAATGATTACAGCCGATATGTGCGACAGTATCAGCGGCAAAAATTTGAACGGAGAAATTATTGTTATAAATGCTGATGAGTTATACCCCGAATACAGAACACAGGCATACCAAATTGTGAGGTGTACGGGCGGAAACGGAGCATTGGCAAACGCAAGAGGCAGTGCTGTTTTTTGCGAATATTTTTACACGGACAGACACGCAAGATACGAAAGATATGATGTTCTCGGAACATTGAAACCGGAGCATTACCCCGAATGGCTTAATAAAAGGCTTGAAGTCGAAAAGGTTAAGAAAAAATCGCACAAGGAGGTTGAACGCTGATGGAACAGAAAGAAATACGCTTCATAGACAGCCGTTATAACGAGCTTTTCCGAATAAAAGACGGCGAAAGCATTACGGTTAAATTTTCGGACGGCTCTATGTCGGACAGGAAATGCACATATATTGACGATTATCATACAAAAATCGGATATAATGTTTTTCACATCTGTGAATTTGCCGAGTTTATGGAGCGTGGCGGAAGTACATACCGCCCGAAAGACACACCGGGATATACGCTTGAAAAAATTGAGCAGTCGGAATTTGAATACACCTTTGCACCGAGCAAAAATGAAGAATTAAATCGTGGCTGCATTTGCTATGTTCGCTGTTATTTTGATAATTCCGTTGATGAGCGTTTGCAGACCGATTCCCTGCTTGAAAACAAAGAGAATTATGAAAAATATCATACTCCCGATTTTGGTCTTGAATGTGATAATGTTGTAAACTACCTCAGATTTCAAGCGGACACGTCTATTCTCAAAAGCAGGGTTGCAATGCACAATGCGGCATACGACCTAAAAGCTGAAAGGCTTGCAAGCGACAAAGATGTTTGCGGCTACAAGGTAACAACAGATAAAAATGTATTTTACATACGGTGTGATCCACGCAAAAATACATATAACGCATATATCTATTGTTATGATAAACAAGCATTGCAGACCTACAAGGATTTGAAATTTGTTGAGAAACACTACGACGCTATCAACGAGGACAAGTTTTACAAAACCACAAACGGTGTTACGGAGATTTATTATAACCCCGATGCAAATGCCGGAGGTCAGTTTGTTGAGCTTACCATATCCAAAGATGATATTTTGGAAGCTGCAAAGCTATATAAGAAACCGCAGGACTTCTTCTCTCACATTGAGGGAATTTCCAAAGGCACATTATGTGATGTCGGGACAAAGAATTTCAGAGAAACGGCGGAACACTTTATGGAAAGCAAGGCGGATTTTGAGGGCTGCACGCTTAAAACAATGAACGCACTCAAAAAATATGCTGCTCCCGAAAAATCTAAAACCGATAAAGAACCGGAGCGATAATTTTTTGAAAGATAATCGAAACTATTGTATAATAAAAGTACAGAAAAAGACTAACTATTAAAAGTCAAGAGGAAAGATGAAAAAAGTTGAAAAACTTTTTTCAGATAAAAATAGGCATAGCAAACAGACCTCCGTGAGGAAGCCTTGAAAAAATATTAGGAAACGAATTATGCAACAGGCATATATGGCAGCCGAGATTTTTCTAATGCAAAAATCAATCGCACAAGCTTTTTTGCAGCGTGAGATATAGCAACATTGTAATGCTTGCCCTCAGAACGCTTTTTAGCAAGATATGCGGCAAAGTTGCTATCCCATTTACAAACATATTTGGTAGCATTGTAAAGAGCAAATCTCAAATATTTTGAGCCACGCTTTTCCATGTGTGCATAACAGTTTGAGAGTTGTCCTGATTGGTATGTAGATGGTGACATTCCGGCAAAAGCAAGTATCTTGTCCGGCGTTTCAAAATTAGAAAAATCACCAACTTCGGCAAGAATTGAAGCAGCGGTTGCGTAACCAATGCCGGGGATAGTTAAGATGGTAGTTCCCAAGCTGTCTACAATCTGTTTTATCGCTGCTTCTATCTCACTGATTTCATCATCAAGTTCACCTATTAACTTGATTGTATGCTTTAGCTCAAGAGATTTTGCAGGCATAACAGAACCTATAGAGTTTCTTGCCGCTTCACGAATGCGGATAGCAGTACCTCTGTTGTAGTGACCTTTTGAAGCCGAATACAAAAGATTGGTTAGTCTTGTGAGGTTTGCGTTTGCAATATGCTTTGCAGACGGAAACTCTGAAAGGAGTGCATATATAGAAATACAATGAACCACTGAAACTAATTTTTCAAGTTCCGGAAAAAGAATAGTGATAAGTCTTGATACAGAGGTTTTCAGCTTTGCTCGCTCTGAAACTTTGTCAAATCTGTATCTTGTTAGTGACTTTAGTTCTTCGTTATGGTATAATGCTCTTGTGTAGGGCTTTAAGCTTTGACAAGACATTAGCATAGAAGCAATTGTGCGAGCATCTACCTTGTCTGTTTTGGTTTTTCTGAGTGACAGACTTTTGCGGTAGAGATTGGTGTGCAAAGGATTTAAGACATAGGTGGGCAAGCCAGTGTCAAGTAAAAATCCGAGCAGATTGTAACTGTAATGTCCTGTGGCTTCAAGTCCTACTTTTGTTTTGCTTAAATCTTTGGAAAAAGATTTGATTTTAGAAAGCAGGTCATTAAAACCGGTAAGAGTGTTAGAAATAGTGAATACATCACATAACACCTCGCCATAAGAACTGACAATAAAACAATCATGCTTGTCCTTTGCTGCATCAATACCAATGAAAATCATAAAGATACCTCCTGAAAAAGTAATATGACGCTGTTTAGACCCACAGGGACTCGTTGCACTTGTAACCTCGTTCCAAATAAACCGTCGAGCGGTATCTAACTGATTAACAAACTGCAAAGAGACTGTGGTTGGAGCCTTAATCAAACCATCAAGTGGTAGGAGCGTGAAACCAATCCACAGCATCTAAACAATTATACCATAGTTCTTGGAGAGGAACTCTAAAAACTACTATATTTATTATACGAGGAGCGTGTATATTATGGGAACAGTTATTGGAATTATTATTTTGGTGGTTATTTGGGGGTTGTACAAATACTCAACGGAGCAAAAAGTGCAGAATAAGAGTCCGTTGGATATTGACGATTCTAAAATGGCACACGATATTGCACATGGTGTTTCAAGGTCGGAAGTCAACAGAAGATACGGCAACGGGTATTACGACAAAAAGTGAGTAAAGGTAGTGGAAGTAAGATGTTGACACGAGAACAGAATATATTTTTAGCAAAAAAATCATTCGTAGAATTGGTCTATAATACAGCATATATAGAGGGTTGTAATGTTACATTCCCGCAAACACAAACTATTATAGACGGAGCGGTTGTCAATGGTTTAACTGTGGATGATATTCAAACTGTTCTTAACCTCCGAGATGCGTGGAAATATTGTGTGAACTCAGTTGATGAACCGCTAACTTTGGAATATGCTTGTAAAATCAACGAGTTTGTTTCAAGAAATGAGAGTTTGCAATGGGGAAAACTGCGGAGTGGAAAAGTTTTTGTCGGAGAGTTTGAACCCTCTGTTCCCGTTGAAGCTGAAGTGCGGCAAGAGATTCAAAGAATCAATTCTATCTCTGACGGTGTGGAAAAAGCCTTGGAGTATTTCGCATACGCTTGTAAGCAGCAGTTGTTTTGGGATGGAAATAAACGCACATCTACAATAGTAGCAAGCAAAATACTCATAGAGTCGGGAAACGGTGTTCTGACTATCGGAAAAGACAATGCTGAAGAATTTAATACAACTTTGAATAATTGGTATTTAAAGGGAGAAATAGAGCCGTTAAAATGTTGTTTGATGAAATGTATTAAAACTTTAGAGATTTAAGAATTGTAGAAATAATGATAGTTTAATCAAACGAAATATAACACCCTGACGGAGAATAATATTTCGTGGGGTGTTATTTTTGTACTCAAATTTTGAGAAAGAGGTGTAAAAAATGGCAAAAATTATAGATAGATTAAAGGAACAATTGACGGAAAATATATTAACAGAAACCGAAATAGACCAAATTATGGAACGAGAAAAGTATTATCCATCGGAAAACGATATGGACGATGAGTCAGAAGAGGGCATACTCAAATACTCCAACGGAAAATCCGAAATGTGGGTGAAGTGCATTTATTCGGATGGTGAATATATCGTTTCGGATGTTACACTAAAGACAAAAAAATCCGGCAGTACAAGAACGAGGCATCTCACACCTAAAGAAATCAAGCAATTTATGGATTATTTTCGGAACAATGGAAAATATGATGAATTTCTGATATTCTTAATGGAGCTGTTTTTGGCACGCAGAATTGGCGATACCCTTTGCTTGGAGTGGGGAAATTTCTATTATGAGAACGGGAATAAAAGAGATGTTGTACGTGATTTATTGGAACAAAAGACGGATAAAATCGCTAAACTTCACATTGTTAATGTCATATGGAAATATCTTAATTGGTATTGCGAGGCTAAAGGAATCAATCCTACAGAGCACTATAAAGAGGACATATTTGCTCATACCAGTAAAGCAGGAGTGCCTAAATACCTTAATCCAAAAGCATATACAAAGGAATATGACAAAGCAATAAAGACTCAAGCAAAGGCTTTTAGATACCAATTTAACTGTGCAGCAAAGGCTCTTGGTATTGAGGGTGTGAGTACCCATAGCATACGTAAAACATTTGGGCGTTTGGCACACGATTTGAACCAATTTGATCCCGATTGCTTGGATGTTCTTCAATCAATATATGTTCACGACAGTAGAGAGACAACAAAAATCTATATTGATATTATAGATGACAAAGCAAAGGGAATGTTTAACGGAGTTGCAAACTTTGTTAATGATATAGATAACGGGGTAGAGCCATGTATTCAAAATATACCTGTTATTGGAATAAAAACAAACGATTTGAGAGAAATATTGCTAAAGGCATATAATCTCGGTATGGAAAATTCATATGCTCAAGAGGCAAATATTCATATGGAAGTTATGAATCAACTTATTTCAGAAGTGGAAAAAATGAGAGTATAATAGTAAATACCGCCTTAATTGGCGGTATTATTCTTATTTTATACAGATTTTGCACGGAGAATATCCTTTGTCAATGGCTTCAGATATATTATATTCAATAGTATTTGTCTTGTCTTTAACATATTGGCACGAAGGCAGGTGGTATTTCGTGCCGCTTGGCGTTACAACCACAGAATCAATATTGTTATCGTTTTTGATTTCGCTTTTGACAGTTGGTGTGTATTTTTCAGTCTTATATGTATTGTCGCTGATAGGAATAGCCTTATTTGATGACATAACCCAAATGCTAACAGCTAAAACTAATGCAAGCAAGGTAGATCCGGTCGTAAGTGCCCATTTTGGAAAATGTTTTTTGGATATAATGGGTTTTATCTCTCGCCAGTACATTTCAGCCTTATCAATCGGAATTTTACATAGCGTGCTTAAATCTCTTGCGGATTTTAAAGTAGACGGTAGATTTTCTGTGGGTGCCGCTAAAATGCATGCTAACATATCAGCGTCCATTTCATTCTGATGAGAATCATTTTCGTGCCCTAATATATAATGAGCAATTTCGTGAAATATATAGAAATTCCAATATTCAGTGTTGGAATTAAAATAGATTATTTTTTCACCATTGAATTTGGCTAAAAATGCAGGGTGGTTATACAACGGTGTCATTTTACCGCCATAATCCGCCTCGCATTGCTTTTCAGATTTGAATGGTATGTGTAGTTGAGTAAGTAGTAAAAATGCATTAGACGGCAAATTTTCATTTGCACGAATATGTGGCTGCGCAATTTTTTTAAGTTCCTCATAAGTCATTTTAAAAATCTTCTTTCTTTATTTCCATGTGTAAAAGTCCGTACATATATATTAAAACTTTTTCTTTGTCATTGGGACATAATTTATTCCATAGTTCTATATATAACTGAGTATCTTTTTTGTTATTATAAAATAAATCACAGTCAAAAAATTGTGATAGTGTAATTTTAAACGCAACACATATTTTTTCTAAATTGTAAATAGTTGGAACATGATTATGCTTAAACATGGCGTTTATTGCTGAATTACTAATTTGAGATTCTTGAGCTAATTTATATTTAGACCAATTTTTTTGTTTGCATAATTCTAATATTCTTTTATTAACTTTATTATAGTCCATTTATCACGCCTCCGAATTGTTAAGGGTTTTTGATACTATTATAAGATATATAAGGTATTATGTAATAAATAGACATTTATATTATAACTGAAATAAAATTAAATTGTTAGATGTAAAGTCTTTGCGTAAATATACAAAAACTTTGTAATAATTTGTCGTATTATGCCATTTTGTATTATAAAAAAAATAACCTACAGCATTTGGTGGGTTATTTTTCTATATTAAATTCATTGCTTTATAGTGTTCAAATGCCTTAATTACAAAATCTTCCGGAATGTTTAAAAATGTAGCAAATTCATACTTCGTTTGGCATCCATGCCGAATTGCATGTTTTAATTTATCTATAGGTAGAAAATCAATAATTGATTTACGGTCTGCTCTATATTCTTGTCTCCTTATAGTTTCAAATTTGCTTGTAATTTTATGTGTTGTACCTGACGCACAGTGACCGTATTCATGTGCCAAAACAAGAAATTCGTCGTCTGAATCTTTGATTTCATTGTAGTTTAAAAAAATTCCATATTTCTTATTTATTTCAATAGTAGTGGCTTTTATCTGTGGTATATCATACGAAAAAAGTTTTATGTTAGCGTCAGAAATCTTTTTGTAGACCTCGGTTAAATTCAATAAAACCACCTCCAAGTAATATTATAATATAAGATGGGTGTCATTATAAGTACAGTGAATTATTCTTTTTTGAGCGTTTTTTTGAGTGTTTTTGCCATATGTAACAAAGCCGCTTTTTGTTCATCTGTTAAATCTTTTGTTTCTTCATACATTGCGAATGTAAAATCATCGAATGTGATGTCGTTGTCTTGGCCGCCATAGTGAGAAATAGAAGTAGGAGTTTCTGCGTCTTCTATAATGTCGCTTTTTTTTATTCCAAAATAGGTAGCCATCTTCTCGATAGCTCCCATTCTGGGAACACTAATATTATTTTCCCAACTAGAAACAGCCTTATCGGTGACTCCTGCTATTTCACCCAATTGAACTTGGTCTAGACCATATTTTAATCGCAATTGTTTTATATTATTTCCGATGCTCATACTTACAACTCCTCTTTTATTATTATAAATTTATTATACATTAAAAATAGAAAAATGTCAACGAGATTCTATTTAAAATATACAAATATGACGAAATAAACAAGAATTATTTTGTTAAAAACATAAAAGGTATAAAAAATTAACAAAAAGACATTGACACTCTATTTAAAATGGAGTATAATGAGGACAAGTTAATCAAAGGAGAGGATAAAATGACTATAAAAGAATGTAGAAAAAGAATAGGATTTAGCAAAGAAAAAATGGCATCTTTTATGCATATTACTGCTGATGAATACGATAGGTATGAAAAAGCCCCTGAATGTATGCCGGTTTATATGGCAATTACTTTCTCAAATATTGTAGGAATAAGTTATGACAATATTTTTTTTGATTGCGACTCTATTTAAAATAGAGATGAGGGCAAAAGAAAAAAAAATAAAGAATATAAAAGAGACTGTGGTAGCACCACAAACTCGTTTATATAAACAATGTCACTACATATTATCTTGGTATGCGGGTCACTTCAGCAGTATGAGTTCTACTATGTAAGTTTTGGTTGCCTTACGCATCGCCATTACCATAAAAGGAAGGCAAAATCAAAAACCTGGACATAAAGACCAAGGTGAAAGCAAATTGCAATATGTATAAGCAACAATCCAACAAACGAAAAGAGGTATAAAAATGAATATTTTAGAATGGCTATTACAAACGACATCTAAAGGTGCTACGTACTTACAGATAATTATATTATCAAGCATTCTTGTCCTTGTGATTATAGCTCTAACAAACAGTTTAAAGGGGGCATTAAGCATAGATGAGAATAAAAAAAATATGTGAGAAGTGTGGTAAAGGATTTGTCACTAAGGATAAAAAAAGAAAGTATTGTTCCAAACCATGTAGGATAAAGAAAAAGAGAGAAAAGATAGAAGGGCGAGGACAGTTATGTTGGACTTGCAAAAACGCTAATGGAAATGATTGTGGTTGGTTTAGTAAAGAGGCAAAGCCAGTTGAAGGTTGGACAGCAAAGCCGACTATTATTAAAAATAATGATGGAATTATGAAATCATATAGGATTACAAAATGCCCTCAATATGTGCAAGGGAGAAAAAGATAAAATGGGAAATTATGTTGATTATTATTTTGAAAATAATAGGCTGCAAAAAATGGTTGACCATATTATTAAGAAAAATTACGGTTGGCTCCCTCAAAAAGAACATGATGATTTTTATTCAATAGCAGGGACTACTGTTTGGTATTGTGAAAAACATTATGACCCCCAAAAAAACAAGAATTTTCATCGGTATTTAGTTGATTCCTTACATAGAAAGTTTAAAACACAGCTCACAAAGATTAATAGAAAAAAGCGAGGTGGCGGTGTTATGAACGACTCTTTAGATAGATATGTTGATGAGAATGGCGATGTGACATTAGGCGAAATATTATCAGCTAAAGAAACTCCTGACTTGGATATATTAGCACAACGATATCTTGATTCGCTTACTAAAAAACAGAGGCAAATAGCCGAATTAATGATGCAAGGTTGTACTGATAGGGATATAAAAACAATGCTTGGAATGTCTAACGAGCAGTTCGGAGTAGTCGTTATGAATATGAAAAAAAGCAAAAAAATAGCGCCATTAAAAACGCTTAAAGAAAGGATGGGATAAAAATGACAATCATAAGCGAAGAAGGAAAAAGCAAGAGTAGAACTTTTGTCGTTAGTTCAATTATTAAAAAACTGGACAAGATGAATTTAAATGAGGAGCATTCTCAACAAAGAGATTTTGTTTGGGAAAAAATTAGGCAGTCTAATTTGATTTCCGATGTTCTGCAAAATAATCCGTTGCCAGAATTAGTTTTTGCTGAGCAGATAATAAATAATGCTGCGATTATATGGATTATTGATGGAAAGCAAAGATGTACTACCTTAAAAAAGTATGTAGAAAATAAATTTGCAATCGGAGCAAATGTTACAAGGTATATGATAGGTTATTCTGAGCCTGTAAAAGATGAAGATGATTGTGTCGTAAGAGATGACAATGGTGATGTGGTTTATGAGTTAAAAGAGTTTGACATACGTAAAAAGCGTTTCAAAGATTTGCCAGATATTTTAAAGGAAAAATTATTGGATTATGCTTTCAATGTTTGCTATTACTGTAACTGTTCTGATGAAGAAATCGCATATCATATCCAGAGATATAATTCGGGCAAGCCTATGAATGTCGCCCAGAAAGGTATGACATTTATGGGTAAGAGAAATTCTGATGCGGTAAGGAATATACTTTCTATGTCGTTTTTTGTTGATGGTATAGGGACTTATACTCCCAGTCAGTTTACCTCGTCTACAATGAGCCGGGTTGTTGCGGAATCGATTATGACAACAAGATTTTTGGGAAATTGGTGCAAAAAATATGAAGACAATTGTAAATTTCTTGAAAAACAAGCAACAGCAGATGATTTTGAGGCATTTAAAACTTTGGTGACTGAACTTGAAGATGGGGTCGAATGTTCAGTAGGAAAAATGTTTAATGATGTCGATAGTTTTTTGTGGTTTGGATTATATGCTCGGTTTAAAAAAATGGGTTTGGGTTGTTTAGAATTCAATGCCTTTATGAAAGAAGTTGATAAGGGAATAACAAGAGATAATAATGGTAAAATCGACAAAAAGGTGCCAATGACCGGAATATGTGAAAAGGAACTTGATGGTCTTACATTAGATGAACTTCTCCGTAATCCGTCCACAAAGGATGTCAACATTGTCAAAACACGAATTGACTTTCTTACAAAACTGGCTTGCGAATATTTTGGAGTTGATATGCCTGAAGCCGAATCTGAGATAGACGGTATGAATGAAGAACTTTCAGAATTTGTGAAAAGTTTTGCCGATAAAGATATTGCTATTGAAACTCTTATGCTTACAACGGACAAGCATTCGTATAACGATTTTAAGCCCGATACGATTGCAAATATGATTGCGTGGTATAAAAAAGACGGAAACATATCAATGCTTAGGGATTGTTTGTCTTACAAGTCATACATAGAAGATGTTAGCATTGAAGAAACGAATATTAATCTTCCACTGTATGTTTATGCCGTCAAGTATATTTTTGATAACAATATCGACATAGATATTGATGAATGGCTGAATGAATTTAAAACAGTTGCGTTTAGAGGAATAGATAATAACGACAATGATTTTAGTTCAAATGGCACAATTGTAGCTAAGCAGCAAGAAATTATATCCAACATAAATCAATTTATCACAAAGGAGAAATATGAAAATGATGAAATTTAAGAAAGAAAGATTTGTAGAACCAAAGGTATTGCCGGAACCAACCTTAAAACGCATTCCTATTGCGGAAATTAAATTTGCTCCGTACCAAAGAGAAGTAAAGATGTCAAAGGTAAGAAAGATTATTGACTTCTTTATTCCTGACATAGTAGGAGTTGCGTTGGTAAGTTTCAGAAATGGAGAATTTTGGTGCATGGATGCACAGCACCGGATCAAAGCATTAGAGCGTCTTGGATACATAGAAATTTGGGCTGTTGTCATTACAGGTCTTACATATGAACAAGAATGTCGCAGGTTTAACATTCTTAATACGGGCAGAACTCAACTCAATGCCAATCAGGTATTTCATTGTCGAGTAGAAGAAAAAGAAGACGTTGCAATTGCGTTGGTTAATCTCTTTAAAAAATATAAGTTTGACTATAACAAGAACGGCTCAACAAAAGACACCAACATTATTGGAGCGGTTAGTAAATTTGATAAGATGTGCAAAAAGTATGGTCTTAGTATGGTTGAAAGAGTTTTAAAGGTGTTAAGAGGTGCATGGCTTGGAGACAAAGACTCTCTTACGAGTTCTATTATTACAGGAATGTCAACATTTTTTAATGAACACCCAGATGTTGATGACAAGGTTTTGACAGATGTTTTAGGACATATTTCACCGAATGAACTTCTTGCGAGTGCGTCTTTATTTATGAAGTTTGGGATATTGGGACCGGGTCGCGCAGACGGAGCTTGTTATCATATTGCAAAGCAGATAAATGAGCTCTATGAAGCAGAAATCAACAAACCTAAAAGAAGCAGAAAAGCAAAGGTGGTATAACAAATGTATGTACTTTCAAATGGGCACAGCTATATAGGCGTCAACAAGGAAAATGTTGCAACAAGCGTAAGCAACATTAAAAAAGCGTTATTATTCTCGGAAGAGAAGAAAGCTTATAATTACAGAGATAATCTCAAATCCACCTTGCGCAGGTTTAATTGGCAGATTGTAAAGATAGAAGACGATGCAGAGACGGATAGTTTTGAAAATACGGAATGTGATGTCTATACATATACAGAGACACAATTGGAAAAGTCGGGTTTTAATATATCTAACTTTTTCAATGAAGCAATTGAAACTGTGTCGCAATTAAGAGATTATGCCAATAATATGAATTTCTTAGAGCAAGAATACAACAGGAAAATATCCGATGTGCGGCATTATAAACGTGATTCAAGAACTAAACTCAATGCTATCCAACTTCAAAGATTGGAGCAATTTGAGATTAAACTCGAAAGGGGGCGCTATGAGTGTAAGTCTAATCGTATAATTGCTCAATACTTTCTTAATGACCTTGCTCGTCTCGAAGATGTCCAGAGTATGGAGGTTATTAAGAACATCAAAGAATCCGAATACCAGCCGAGAGTGTTGACTTACGAATTGTTAGACGAAATTGTTGGGAAAAGAGGGAATATGTAAATGAAGGAAAAAATAATTAGTTTGCTTATCGAGTGTGATATGCACAATGGAATGGTATTAAGTGATAAATCAATGGCGCCTAGTAGCTCAATAGAAGAAATTGCAGAGTACATATCATCATCTATTACAAGGCAGCAAGGAGTATCGGAATGAATCGTAGTGAAAGTAAACTGGTGGAAATGCATTATTTTAGGAAGAGCAACCCAGAATGTATTAAATCTGCAATTGTAACAGAAAAACAGTCTTATGATATCAAAGTTTTGTTGCATCATATACGGGTAGTTAATGTAAGACCTGCTCCAATAGGAAGTAAACGCGATTATATGTTGGTGTAGATGGTCAAAAGGTTGCTTTTATGGTGAAAGTACGTGAGAATTTGGTAGAAGAAAATAAGTTAAAATTCTTATTTTATGGAGGATATATGAGAGAAGATAAATTATTAATGTCAGCCAAGGAAGTACAAGCATATTTAGGTATAGGTATCAATTCGGTGAGAAAAATGATGAGAGAGCCTAATCCTTTCACTGTTCAAATAGGAAATAGACGATATGCAAACAAGGAGAAGTTAAAGGAATATATTATGGAAAGGTGCTTATTGACAACATAATGGGAAGGGATATAAATGGCAAAGACATAGGTCGTGGATTTGGGCAAAGAAAAGATAATGGACTATATTATTTTGAGGTTGTACTTGAAGATGGGAAAAGGAATCAAATATATGGAAGAGATTTGCAATCTCTAAAACATCAAAAAGAAATGTATGAGTTGTTTAAAAGAGAAAAAAGAGAAAAGGCTGCTGTTAAACAACTGGCAAAACGATTAGATATTAAACCTATTGATAAAGGTTGGGTTTATTTTATATCTGATGGTCATTACATAAAGATTGGGCATACAGAGAATTTAGAGAGGCGTTTGATGGCAATACAAAATGGGAATCCAAATAGAATTTCAATAATAAGAAAGATATTTTGTGAAAAACCTGCGTATGTAGAAAAGATGTATCACGAACTTTTTAAGTCGTTTAGAATTAATGGGGAGTGGTTTGATATTATGAATTGTGTAGAATATTTTTTATAAAAGAAAGGTTTTATTGGCAAAATTACAACGAGGAAGGAGAATAATTATATGAAAAGACAAATCAGAAGAGGCGTTTTTGAGACGAATTCAAGCAGTACACATAGTATTGCCATCCCAAAACAGTGTACAAAGACAAATTACATGTCTTTCAACATAGGAGAATTCGGTTGGGGTTGGGATGAAGTTGACCCGGCAGACTATTTATACACTGCAATTTATGAGTTATCCGAAACTGAAGATGAAGTCAAAGAAAAGATTGAAAGGCTGGAAAGTATATTAAAAGAAAACGGAGTAGACTATAAACTCGGAAAGGTTAAGGCTCATACTTGGCATAGTGAGTATTCGGATAGAGATTTTTATAGTCTTGATGATGGGTATATTGACCACGCTGGTGAACTTAAAGAACTGGTGGACGAGATTTTAAACAATGGGGATAAACTCATTAGATTTATTAGTGGGGGATTAGTATTTACGGGAAATGATAACTCTGATACAGAACAAAGATGTTTTATAAATAGAGATGAAGAATTTTTGGAAGATTATGATTGGAACACAAAGACAACCGAACAAATTAAGAATCCGTACTATATGAGTAATCACGAAGATTATGAGTGGTATTGGAAAGGAAATTAAGGAGGAATTTTATGAAAAGACAGGTGAGACGAGGAGTTTTTGAAACCAACAGTAGTAGCACACATTCAATTACTATGTGTAGCGAAGAAGAATTCGAAAGCTGGAAGAAAGGCGAAGTTCTATTCGATGAATGGGGCGAAGAGGAATTTGTTTCGGCTAATAATTTAAGCGATTTAGTTAAAGAAGATGCCAGCCAGTATTATGAATCTCATAAAGATGATTTCCAAAAGGATTGGGATGATTTATCAGAAAGTGCAAAACAGAAGTGCTATACAAAGTATGCAAAAGAAGTTGGTCTTATTGATAGTGACGCAAAAACATACGAAGAATATATGGACGAAGGTTATTTGGAGACATATGTAAATCGTTATACATCTAAAAGCGGAGATAAGATTGTTGCTTTTGGAAAGTATGGCAACGATTAATTAGGAGGACAAGTAATGAATTTGATAGGATTTTACAAGAATGGAAACTTCACTACAAAGATTTTCTCGGACGGAACAAAGGTGAGAGAAACCAAAGACAATATATTTGTTCCTGCATTTGCTGAAAATATGGATATCAAAATCACAAATTGCTGTGATATGGGATGTAAATTCTGCCACGAGGGTAGTACAGTTGATGGCAAGCATGGCGATATCTTGAACGCAAATTTTGTTGACACCCTTCATCCGTATCAGGAAGTTGCTCTCGGTGGTGGTGACGTAACAAGTCATCCGGACTTAATTCCGTTTTTACATAAACTCAAAGAGAGAAAGGTTATTGCGAACATCACTGTGAATCAGAAACATTTTGAAGAAAAACAGGATTTGATTAAGCGACTTGTCAACGAAAACTTGATCTATGGCATTGGAGTTTCCCTTGTAAATCCTACAGATTCATTTATATCTCTGATTAAAAAATATCCTAATGCTGTTGTTCATGTAATCAATGGTATTTTAACACAGAAAGATGTTGAAAAATTGGCTGACAATAATTTGAAGATACTTATTCTTGGATACAAACAGTTAAGACGAGGCAATGAATATTTCTCATCAAATCAAAAATCCATATACCAAAAGCATAGTTGGTTGACAAAAAATCTCCCGGACATCATTAACAGATTCAACACGGTTAGTTTTGACAATCTTGCTATTGAACAACTTGATGTTCAGAGATTGCTGACAAAGGAAGAATGGGACGAGTTTTATATGGGTGATGAGTCTGAGTTTACTTACTTTATTGATATGGTTGAAAAAAAGTTTGCAAAAAACTCAACGGCTCCATTCGATAAAAGATATGATTTACTTAATTCTGTTGATGAAATGTTTGAAAAAATAAGATTAAGGAGGTGATGGCATCCGACTTACAGAAGAAAGTTTAAACGGTAAGATTTTTGGAAGGTGGAAAATTATTAAATTTTCGCACAAGATCGGGTATATCAAATACTTCATTTGCAAATGTTTGGATTGCGGCAAAGAAAAGGCGGTCTGCATACAAAATATAGTTCGAGGTATGAGTAATAGTTGTGGTTGCAAATCAAGAGTTGAAACAGCGTACAATATCAACAAAAAATACAATGATTTTAAGATTGTGGATAATGTAGTTCACGTTTGTGTGGGGAATGACAAAAGCAAAATAATGTTGTGCGATATCAAAGATTGGGAGGATCTCAAGAGTTGTTATTGGACGGAGCGACACGGGTATGCAGTTGCTTGTAAGGATCATAATCAAATTCTTTTCCATAGAGTGGTGATGCGTGTCGCCGACCCTACAGTTCAGATTGACCACATCAATGGTAACAGATTAGACAATCGAAAGCTGAATCTAAGGGTTTGCTCAAATCAAGAAAATAGTATGAATAGATATAAAAACTCAAATAATTCATCTGGATACAAAGGCGTTTATTTTGATAAGGATAGAGGCAAGTGGAGAGGTGCTATTCAGTACAATAGAAAATCAATTAAATCGCCTAAAAGATACAACACTCCAGAAGAAGCGTATGAGTGGTATGTAGAAAAGTCTAATGAGTTATTTGGCGAATATTCAGCGTTTAAATCAAGAGAATGAACTGATGAAACAAGTGTTTTATTGAGAAAAGTGAGGTGAGACTATGCAAATGCAATTCGTCCCGGTACGAAATCAAAAATTTGAAATAGGTAGAACCATAAATCCTTTTAAATGCGATTGTGAAAGTTGTGACTTTTTACATTGTCCAAAGAATAACTATGCTGTAAAGATGCAGAGAAAACGATATAAGTTAGAGGATTTTTGGAATGCATACAAGGATGATATTCTCGCTATTAATAAACCACTAAGATGGCAGTATAAAGTACAAAAAGAGTACGATCTTAAACTTTCGTATTTCCTAATAGATGAATTTATTGATGCGTTGTTTTCTTTTCCAAAAGGTACATATTGGAGTCCAAATTCTCCTAAATCATATGAAGGAGAAATTGAAGATAGATTGTATAACGAAATCACACTCCAAAAACTTAATAGAAAATATGAACCTGTTGATATTGCAACCATTTATATAAGGAATGGAAGGATATGTGAGTACGATTTAAGTGAGAGACAGTATAAACTTGCCGAAAAAATCAGAGATGCTTTAAAACAACTGAAAAAGAAAGTGTTTGAGCACTATGAAAATTTGGACAAGGATTGGAAAATAGGATGGCTCTCGCCTGACGGAAGACATTATCCATGCAGTCATTGTGAACATAGTACGTTATCATACCATTTAGGCGGTGGAGAGGTGTTGCTTGAGTCTACTGGATGGGTGAAAGTTGCACTTGAAGATGAGTTTGGGTATTTTTGCAATCAACATATGTTAACCGCCGAGCAAAGAAATTGGTTGTCTTTGAACGGCTATTTATTAGAAGACTAAATAAAACCAACGTTTTAAGGTGGATTTTGGAGAATAATTAAGTAGAAATTAATTTTAGGAGGTAAATATGTTTAATAAAAAAGAAAAATCGAAGGTAAATACATACGAATTGCTGGTTGAAAACGAGAAGCTAAAAATCAAAACAGAAACTTTGGAATTTAAACTTAAACAGATGGATGAAAAATGTTCGGTTTTTGAGGAACAATTAAGAAAAGCAAAGAGTACAGATGTTGAAAAAATTAAAGCTGAAAATGAATCATTGAAGAAAGAAATTGAAGATTTGAAGTTTAAGGCTGCAAATGACACGTCAAATATTGAAATGGCAACCGAAAATCTGAAACTTAAGGCACAGGTTGAAGTTCAGAACTCTGAAAACAAACATCTTAAAGAACTCCTTGACGCATACAGAGCAATGCCGGATGTAAAAAATATGGTGGATAGTTTATCAAGTCTGGCTGTGCCTCATATGGAAGAACTCAAAGAATTTTCAAAAATTATTTCTGATTCTAAAGTTGTGCAGTTATGTGAAGAACTTGCCAAGACCAATTCGAATATGGGAGCCGTAATGGATAATCTTCGATATGGCATGAGGGGATATAGATAAAATCTCTTTAAAAGCAACATTTCATTGACGATTTGTGGAGAATAATTATATATAAGAATAAATCAGAAAGGATAAAAGAATAGGTAGCTACTAAGGACATGTCACTTTCTGGTGAAGAAATTGCAGTATTTTGGTGGAAAACAAAGGATAAGCAAAGAAATTATCAGTGTTTTAAATTCGTACAGAAAAGCAGGCCAGATACTTGTTGAACCCTTTGTTGGTGGTTGCAATGTTATTTCTAAAATGAATGGTCGAAGATATTGTTTTGATATAAATGAATATCTGATTGAGATGTATAAAGCAATTCAAAATGGATGGATACCTCCGGCTCAGATTACAAAAGAGCAATATGACCACATAAAGAATCACAAGGATGAGGACAAGCCTTTAACTGGGTTTGTCGGTATTGGCTGTAGTTATTCGGGCAAATGGTTTGGCGGGTATGCAAAAAATAACACAGGCAGAAACTATTGTATGAATGCACACAACTCGGTTATGAAACAGTTTGATGACATAAAGGATATAATCTTCGACCAGAAAGATTATAGAGATTTAACATTACATAATTGTTTGGTTTACTGTGACCCGCCTTACAAGAACACCACAAAGTATTCTATAATAGGAAGTTTTGATACGGATGAGTTTTGGAACGTTATGAGAGAATGGTCGAAAAATAACACTGTTATCATATCCGAATACGAGGCACCTGCAGATTTTGAATGTATTAAAGAAATACATACAAAGACAGACATAAGAAATAGCAACGGCAAAAGGGAAGATAAAGTTGAAAAATTGTTTAAATATAGCCAATAAAATTTTTGTTTTAAGGTTATGCGGTGGCGGAATAGGTAGACGCATTGGGTGTACAACTAAGTGGGCGGTTACGCAGAGATAGCATCAATAGCAAGAGGGTTCGAGTCCCTTTCCACATATAAGGTGCAAATCCTTATCCGCATAATCCACAAAACTATACTTTTATTGTCTTTTTGAAACGGAGGGAGATAATGAAATTCTGTTTTGGAGATATTGTTGTAGTAGATGATATTCAAATAGGAGTTGTCGTTAAGTGTTGGGAGGATGGCATTTGCGACGTGTATGTCCGTTCCTATAATGGCATTAAAAATTACCACGAAGATGAAATCCAAAGATATATGGTAAGGCATAAGTATCTAAACGATGAGGAAATTGAATATCAGCGAGAAGCTTGGAGGTGGTAGGTTGACAACAGATAAACTAATCAAGATTAAAATTGGTGATGAAATAATCACAGACACAGGTGTTAGAGGTTTTATAGACAGCATTTGCGATTGTGATTATTGTGCTGAAAGAGGATTCTACGAATCCACGATTAGAACGAAGTCCGGTGATATTATATATATGACCGATACCGATATGAAAAATGGTTTTGTTAGTTACTATAAGATAGGTACGAATATTTTGGGAAACTTAGATTTAGAAAGTTCTCAAAACAATTATGAATGGTGTCTTGAGCAGTATGAAATCTCTAAGAAAAAACTTGAAGAAGCAAAACAGGCTTTAGATTTAGCAAAAGAATTAAAGGCAAAGTCAGAAGATAAATATCATCAAATAACAATGGATGAATATTTGGAAAGTTTGGCAAATGGCAAGTAAGAAATATATTTGTGGCTACAAGCATTGCCTACATAAAAATGAAAGAGTCTCTTCTGAAGAATCAGTCTTAATTGGGAATAGACACTATCATAAAGATTGTGCCGAGATTAAACGGAGAATAATAGAGTGTGCAGAACTTTATATAAGTTATATTGAGGATAAAACTCAGTATCCAACTGTTTTGAGAATTATAAATACTCTTACATTTAAGAACAAAGTACCTATCGAGTACACCTACAGGAGTATAGCAAACTCAAAAAATTATTATTCGGACAAGCCTGTGTATGTCTTATATGGTATTAGAAAGACATTTTGGACTCAGGAGTTCCCGGCTCAATAACTTTTTTAATCTTGCGAAAGCAAGTTCATATAGATTAATTTTTGTTACCGTCAGCAACGGCGTTTATATATAAATTTAATACAAAGGAGATTGATAACTTGGCGGAAAACTATTTTCAGAGCCTTTACGATGTTGATGTAAAAGACAAAGTTAAGAAGAAGAATGGGTTAAATTATGTGTCATGGGCGGCAGCTTGGGCTGAAGTTAAGAAGATTTATCCAGATGCTACATACCGTATTTATGAAAGAGAAACACCCGAAGGTCTTATTATTAACTATTTTACCGATAGCAAAACTTGCTGGGTTAAGACAGGAGTAACAATTAATGGGATTGAACATATCGAAGAACTTCCTGTAATGGACTTCAAAAATCAGTCAATTTCTATTGAAAAGATTACAAGTTCAGATGTCAACAAATCAATTCAGCGTTCTCTTACAAAGGCTTGTGCAAGGCACGGACTTGGCTTATACATTTATGAGGGCGAGGATCTGCCTGAAACCGTAAAGAAAGAGAAAAAAGAACAGGACGAAGAACTTAAAAATCAGAAAAATGCATTAATTGAATTGATGGGAAATCTTATTGATGGCGGTGCCAACAAGGATGATATTTATGCTATTATCTCAAAACACAATGGAGGTAAGAAAAATCCTACATCCATTGAAAATGTTGAGGTTTGCAAAAAAATAACAACTGAAATCAATAGGAAATATAAGGAGAAGAAATAATGGTATTTGTAAGAAATGATAAGATATTTGCAAAAGTATGGAAGATTGACAAGAAGGAAAAGTATGCTGATTTGAGAATTTCAACATCCGAAAAGGTTGAAAAAGATGGTGAAACTTCTTACATAAACAGTAATTGGTTTGCGAGAGCAGTGGGCAAAGCATTTAATCAGCTTAAAGACATTAACGAGGGCGACAGAGTTACTATCACAAAGGCTAAACTGTCCAATGAGCCATACGAAAAAGACGGGAAAAAGAGAAGTGTTCTCAAGTTTGTTGTGCTTGAATTTGAGAGCAAGGAAGATACAAAGGCTGTCAACGTTGTAGATGACGACTCAGACGAATCGTTACCATTTTAAGGAGTTTTAATGGCGTATATAAACGGAACGATTTGGAATGACGAAAAAATCAAAGAAAAAATATTAGAAGTTAAAAACGGTCTCGGAATAGACAGGGTGCCCTCGATGAAGGAGACGGAGCAGTTTTATAATAATAGTTGTTTAACGAGCGCGATTTCTCATCGTAGAGGATGGAGGCGCTACGCAGAAGAGCTCGGTCTTGAAATCAAGAAAAGTGAAACCGAATTTGGAAAAACCAACGAATCATTTATCGATGATTTATTAAAACACAAAGGTTATTCTACGCAAAGAATGCCTCAAAATCACCCTTACGATATTTTGGTTAATAATAATATCAAAGTAGACGTTAAAGCGAGTAGATTATATAGGGGCAAAAACGGAAGTTTCTATTCGTTTAATTTGGAAAAGGAATATCCAACATGCGATGTCTTTGTTTTGGTAGCAATAGATGATTATGACAACAAGAAGACGTATGTATTACCATCTGCTATAGTTTCTGGTCAAAATCAAATAAGTGTAGGCGGTAAGAACAGCAAGTATAATATCTACATAGACAGATGGAACTATATCGATTCGTTTGACAGGTTTTACAAAAAGTTGGCTTAACATTTAACTATCGGGCGGTGTAACAACCGCCCTTTCTTTTTAGGAGTTGATAATAATTAAGATAGATAAAGTAGAAAGATACAGAATTGACTTTATGTTGGATGATAAAACGTGGTCATTTTCAAGTGTGAATAGTTACGAAAACTGCCCCAAATGTTTTTATCTCTCGTACCTACAAGACCCACCTCTTGAGAAAGACCAAAATGCTTTTGCTCAGTGGGGAAGTCATGGTCATAGTTTGTTTGAGAGATATGTTGATGGTGAGCTGGAATTATACGAAATGGGTAAAGCCTACGAGAAAGAGTATGACGAGAAAGTAACTCTGAGATTCCCGCCTAATAAATATGTAGACCTTAATGAAAGTTATCACGATAAAGGCAAAGAATACTTTGAAAACTGGGAAGGATTTCCTGACAGTTGGGAACTTGTTGAGAGCGAAAGAGAAATCCACCTTGATATAGGTGGCAATACCTTTATCGGGTTTATAGATTTGATTGCAAAGGATAAAAATACCGGCAGATACATAGTTGTTGACCATAAATCAAAGTCGAAATTCAAGAATGAAGAAGAAAGAGATGAGTACGCAAGGCAGCTATATCTATATGCTTTATACATAAAGGCTGAGTATGGCGAGTTCCCGTCACATTTAATCTTCAATATGTTTCGTGCAAATAACGTTGTAACCATTGATTTTGACAAGGAAAGCCTTGAAAAGGCGGTAGATTGGTTCAAAAATACCATCGAAAACATCAAAAAAGACGAAAAATTTCTTGATAAAATCACGATTTTATTTAGACAGAAGAAAAAGCCCCTAAAAGAGTTCAAAAAGGACGATTTCTTCTGCAATGAACTCTGTTCCGTAAGAAGTCATTGTAATCGTAGCCGTTGTTACAAAAAGAATAGAGAATAATGTAGTAGAGAGGAGTGACAAGTTGCTAATTGACAAAGAGTTAATTAATAAGGCAAAAAATAAATTGGGCGAAGATGCCGCTTTGATAATTGCCGAAACCTTAAAAGTGGAAGATTTTGACAAAAAAAGCCTAAAGTGTCGATGTTGTTTCCATTATGAGGAAACCCCCTCAATGATATACAACAAAAAGACTAACCAATACCACTGCTTTGGTTGCGGACGTAACACGGATATAATTGATGCGTTTATGATTGGCGAGGGTAAAACATACATAGAAGCAGTACAAAAACTCTTTGAACTTACCAACATTAAATATGCTTTTGGTGAACATAAGGTAAAAAACAGGAGTTCATACAGGTATCCTAACCCTGAATATGCCGACAATAAAGATGAAGTGTATAAATATTGGAAGAAAAGAGGAATTTCACAAAGTACAGTCGATTACCTTGATATGCAACAGGATAAACAAGGGAACACCTTGTTCCAATATTATGCGGAAAACGACGTTTTAACTATGGTTAAGGTTAGACCTTCGAGAAAGTTTATAAAGGGTAAGGACAAAGCAAAAACGTGGTGCCTTGCCAACTCAGACACAGCCAATATTTTGTACAACATGAATAAAATCAATATTGATTCTCCGTTGCTTATCACTACTGGCGAAGGTGATTGCGCCGCTTGTATCGAGAGTGGTTTTACAAACACCGTGAGCATTCCCCTTGGAGATTCAAATACACATTGGGTCGAAGACAATTTAGAATGGCTCGACCAGTTTAAAGAGATAATTATAGCACACGATAATGATGAGTCTGGTATTAAATACCTTAAAAATATAGTACCAAGACTCGGTTCTTGGAGATGTAAAATTGTAAATCTACCATTAACCGTTGAGGTTAATGGTGTAATAAGGACAGTTAAAGATATAAACGAATATCTTGTATATTGCGGTAAAGATGCTGTTTTAAAAATAATTCTCGAAGCAAAGGACAGCCCTGTGCCATCGCTTGTAGATATAACGACTCTTGAAGATGTAGATATGAGTGACGTTGATGGCATTAACTTTGGACTAAGAGATATCGACCGGGAGATAATGAGGTTATTTTTTGGTAGTTTTACTGTGTTATCGGGTTATCCGGGGTCGGGAAAAACCTCGATTATTAATCAGGTGGTTGCCAACTCATTGGAGCAAGATTACCCAGTGTGGATATTCAGCCCTGAACTGCCAAATAAATCTACGAAGAATTGGTTGTATACATTGCTGGCTGGCAAAAGGCACTTAAACGAGTATGATAGTAAGTTTGATGGCAAGTATTATAAGATAAAGCCAGAAGCAATAAAGCAGATGGATGAGCATTATAAAGGACAAGTTATGCTATATCGAGATGACTGGGATAACGATGTAGAAAAAATCAAAGAAAGTATGAAAGACGCTGTGTTGAAATTTTCATGCAAAACATTCATTGTTGATAACTTAATGATGGTTAACTTGGGTTGTACCGAGAGTAATATAAATCAAAAGCAGACAGACTTCGTAAACTTCTTGATTAAGTTTGCTTCAAAATATCAAGTATGTGTAATTTTAGTTGCTCATCCTAACAAAACAGCAGATGCATCTCAAAACATAGGCATGTATTCAATCAGTGGCACATCAAATATAGCAAATCTGGCACACAGAACGCTTTCTTTGCGTAGGGTAACTAAAAAAGAAAAAGCAAGCAATACGGAGTTTTCAAAATACAACATAGTCTTTTCGTTATCAAAAGACAGGTTAACAGGTAAAAGCGATTTTGAAACGGGGTTGTATTATGATTATGCTTCTCGTAGATTTTTTTCGAATTATGATGAGTACGCAAAACAATATAAGTGGGATAAGAACAACTATGAAGATGTACTGCCCCGCCCAATATGTTTACAAAATGAAACAGAAGTCTTTGGTGATATAAAGAGGTGATTGATTGAGAAAATTTATAGATTTGACAGGACAAAAGTTTGGTAGATTAACGGTTTTGGGGAGAACTGATGATTATGTTGACCCTAAAGGGAATAAGGCTATTCAGTGGCTTTGTTTGTGTGAATGTGGCAACAGGAGGAAGGTGCAGTCCTCACATTTAAAAGATGGACATACGAAATCGTGTGGCTGCTTGAATAAAGATATTTTAAGCAAGATGGCATCTACACACAGAGATTCTGAAACCTTATTGTATAAAGTGTATCAAAATATGAAACAAAGATGCGTTAATCCTAATAATCAAAGATATAAATTTTATGGCGGTAAGGGTATCGCTGTATGTAAAGAGTGGAATGACGACTACCTGAAATTTAAGGAGTGGGCTTTGGATAACGGCTATAAACAAGGATTATCTATAGACCGCATAGATATCAATCGTGATTATGAGCCATCTAATTGCAGATGGGCTGAATATAAAGCGCAAAACAACAATAGAAGCAATAATCATTATGTTACATACAATGACGTGACAAAAACATTAGCAGAATGGGCTGAAGAGTATAATATTGACTATAACGTATTCTCGTGGAGAATTCGCAAAGGATGGGAAGTTGAAAGAGCGTTGACAACGCCTATAAGACCGAAAAAGAGGTGTGCAAATGAGTAATAATTTCGTATGTTATCACCTGCATTCAGACCTGTCTAACGGTGTTACTAATATAGATAGTGTGACAAAATATAAGGAATATATTGAGAGGGCTAAAGAGCTGGAAATGAAAGCCCTCTCGTTTTCAGAACACGGTAGTTGTTTCAATTGGTATCAAAAGAAGTGTGATATCGAGGCGGCAGGTATGAAATATATTCATGCCGTAGAATGCTACATAACCGAAACTCTTGAAGAAAAAGTAAGAGATAACCTGCATTGTGTACTCATAGCAAAAAACTATGAAGGGTTTCTTGAATTAAATGGAATGGTTTCTAGTTCATTCAACCGAGCAGACAATCATTTTTACTATGTGCCAAGAATTTCATTTGATGAGTTGTTGACCACGAGCGACAACATCATAATTACTTCTGCTTGTATTGGCGGTATCTTATATAAAGGAAACGAAAATCTTCAAGAACAATTCTTAAGATTTTGTCAAAAAAATCGTAATAGATGTTTCCTTGAAATTGGGCATCACCTTGACCCGCAACAGTATGAGCATAATAAACACCTTTATGAGTTAAGTAAAAAGTATAACTTGCGACTTATAGCCGGAACAGATACGCATTGCTTAAATGACACTCATTCAAAGGGTAGGGTTAAGCTTCAAGAGTCAAAGAACATACATTTTGACGGCGAAGACAACTGGGATTTAACATTCAAGTCTTACGATGAACTTGTGGATTGCTACAAAAAACAGGGGAGTATTCCCGAAGATGTGTACCTTCAGGCTATAGAAAATACCAATGTAATGGCAGACATGGTTAAGGAATTTACACTTGACACATCAACGAAATATCCTCATATATACGATAATCCCAAAGAAACCTTCAGACAAAAAATTGACGATGCCATCGTAAATCATCCTTATATAAATAGTAGATATTCAAAAGAAGAAATTGACGCAACTATTTCGGAAGAGTTTGATGTTTATGAAAAAACCCAGTCAATCGACTTTATGCTTCTCGAGACATATATGAGAGAGTGGGAAAAAGAAAATGGCATCGAATGTGGATGGGGCAGAGGTTCTGTTACAGGCAGCGAGATAGCATACGCTCTCGGTATTACAGGTATGGATAGCAAAAAGTTTGGACTTAACTTCTTCAGATTTATGAATCCTGACCGTGTAACAAATGCCGATATTGATACAGACTATGCAAGTGCTGACAGAGATAAGGTTAAAGAGTTCCTATTGAGAGATAGAATGAATCTGCCACAGATAAGGACGAGCGAGATAATTACATTTAACACAATCGCAGTCAAAGGTGCAATCCGTGATATTGGACGAGCTTTAGGAATCCCGTTGTCTGAAGTTGGAGAAATCTGTGCTAAGGTTGAAAATGATGAAATTCCGGCACAGCTTAGAGCCGAATATCCTGAATTATTTGAGTATGTTGATATAGTTACAGGCACGATAGTTTCTATAGGAACACACCCAAGTGGTGTATTGGTAAGCGATTTAGAGATTGAAAAACTGATAGGAATGTGTTCGACAAGCACGTCTGATTATCCAATTTCAATGCTCAATATGAAAGAATTAGATGCTCTTATGTATGTTAAGTTGGATATACTTGGTCTTGATAATATTGGCGTTATCAATGAATGTTGCCGACTTGCAGGGATTGAACGATTAACGCCCGACAATACAGACCTTGAAGATATGGAAGTGTGGCGAGAAATTAGAGATGATACAACTCTTATATTCCAATGGGAAAGTAACTCGGCACAAGCATACATAAGAAAGTTTATGTCGGATGAAACTTTAAATAAGGTAAGAGATAAAATACCGAACTTTTCAATGTTAAAATGGCTATCATTTGGTAATGGTCTTTTGAGACCTGCCTGTGCAAGTTATAGAAATGAGGTTGCTGATGGCGACTTTTATGATAATGGCTTTGATGAACTTAACGAGTTCCTTGCTCCTGAAATGGGTAGAGTTTGTATGCAAGAAACAATTATGCAGTTCTTGGTTAAGTTTTGCGGATACTCACAAGCCGAAAGTGATAATGTAAGACGAGCAATTGCCAAGAAAAAAGGCACAGAAACCTTATTGCCGGAAATTGAAAGAAGATTTATTGATTATTCATCAACCCACTATGATATAACGGCTGACCGTTGTAGCGAAGTAATCAAACCATTCCTTCAGATTATCCTTGATGCATCTGCTTACGGATTTTCGTGGAATCACTCAGACAGTTATTCTGCTATTGGTTACATTTGTGGCTATTTAAGACATTATTATCCGTATGAATTTATAACAGCAGCACTTAACATTTTCAAAGATAATGAAGAAAAGACTTGTGCTATTACAGAATATGCAAATTCAAAAGGCATTAGGTTGGCTCCACCACGTTTTGGTTTTTCAAAGGATGATTACATTTTTGACAAAGAACAGAAAATGATTTCTAAGGGCATCCAAAGTATTAAGTATATGAATAGAGCAATTTCAAATGAACTATATGATTTGCGTGATAATAACTATACACACTTTATGGATTTGCTTTTGGATATCGAGAACAAAACATCAGTAAACTCACGTCAGCTTGATTTACTTATAAAGATTGATTACTTTATGCAATTCGGAAATTGTGTGGAATTACTTAGAATTAATGAAATGTTTAACTTCTTCAAGAGTGGTACGGCTAAGTCAATCAAAAAAGACAAAATTAAGTCCGAAGTTTTGGAGAATATTATATCAGAACACGCTACCGACAGGAAAAAAGATGGTGGCGAATCAAAGTCTTATACGATAACCGATATGCATGGTTTATTGGTTGCTTGTGAAGATTATATAAAATCACAGAATATACCCGATCTAAACTACAAATTGAAGTGTGCAAACCAGCAAGAGATTCTGGGATATATAGACCTTACAACCAATAGGGAAGAAGATCGTAGAAAACTTATGATTACAAAGGTTGTTCCACTTATCAGTAAAGATAGCGGAGAACCTTGGGCGTATGCTTTGTTTACGAAATCAGTTGGTAGTGGTAAGACGAGCCGACTTACATTGAAGGCTAATCTATATAATAACAAGCCAGTACGAGCAATGGACATTGTTTATGCTAAAAGAGTAGAGCGGAACAAGTCAGGTTATTGGTATTTATGGGATTACGAATACGTTATAGAATAGGAGAATTGAATGAACAGTAAGATTTTTGAAAGAGAATTAACTTATATTGAAGATGATGCCGTAAGAAAGTTTACTGAAACCGCCTTAGATAACCTACCTCAATATTTCTTTGAGGTAGCAGCATCATCTACAGGTAAATATCACCCTACATATGCTTTAGGTGTTGGCGGTCTTGTAAGACATACAAAAGCGGCTGTTAGATTTGCAAATCATTTATTTACAATTGAGCAGAATAAAAACGCATTTTGTAGTATGGAAAGAAGTTGCGTTATTTCTGCAATCATCTTACATGATGGTTGGAAACACGGAGACAAAGGTAGTGCATTTACTACACACGAGCATCCCGTTGTTTGTGCCGATTGGATTAAGAGCGCTGAGTGTCTTAACAATATCGTAAATGACGAAACACGAAACCTTATCGCATCAGCAGTTGCATCACATATGGGCGAATGGAACGAAAGCAAAAGAAGTAGTGTTGTTCTTCCTAAACCCGAAACAGATATTCAGAAATTTGTACATATGTGCGACTATCTTGCTTCAAGAAAGGATATTGAAGTTCTGTTTGATGCTAATGAAAGCGTAAGAGTCAAAAAGCCGGAAGTAAAGATTGATGATTACAAACTTACATTTGGTAAACATAAGGGTGAACTCATTACAGATGTCGCTAAAAACCACAAAGATTATCTTGAGTGGATGCGTGACAATATGACATTGCAGGAACCACTTAAGACTTTTGTTTACACCTTGCTTGCTTAGGAGGATACTATGAGAACAGTTTATGCAAATGCTCTTTTAAGCGATGGCAAAATCCTCTTTTGGTATACGGGCGGCGAATGTAAAGACTGGCACGACTTCTATAAAGATTTTTACTATTCCGGGCTTAATATGATTGAATACGAAAAATCACATAGACTTGAACTCGACAAGATAGGTTTTGAAATTAAGCCGAGCAGTTGGGATTATAACAACTTTATCTTTGAGGTTTTAGCTAAAGAATTTTACAAGCAATATCCAATAAGTGAAGATAGTAAAGGAGAGAAGCCATATGAAGTATAATCGCAAAGAGTTATTAGCCGTTCCGAAAAGAAAATGGGATGAAGTCCTTACGGATGTAACAGGCGTATATGTTATTCCGAGTGGAAGAAAGCACGATAGTGGATATGCCTGTATGGATTTTGTTGCAGAGTTTGAAGATAAAACAAAGCCCTTAGTTCGTTTTGGCGGCGGATGTGATGATGTTTACCTTGGAGGCGCACACTTTAGAGTAGACTGTGTGCACCCATCAAGGATATTACATATTTGGAATATGAGAAATTTTTCAATATCATCCGATGTGTCAAGAATATATTTCCGTGAAAACGGGAAATAAATTAGGACTTTTATCGGGATTTTAATTTTGGAGGTAAATGATGGCAGGATTTATATCAAAACAACCTAATGGATTATACTGTAGATTCTCAACTGTTGTAGATTGTCCTACTGATTGGAATATGACAGAAGAAGATTACGTTGAACTATGTAAACAAAAGGCTGAAAAAGAAGCGAGGGATGTTCTTGCAAATCATCTGTATCCGTTTGAAATGGTAAAAGAAAGATTTATCAATAACAATATGACGGACGAAGAGTTTGAACAGTTTTTAAAGGATGTGGAAGAATGAAAATAAGATTACTCTGTATTAAGGGTATTACAGTGGATACCAATATGCACGGAGATGACGACCCAAAAGAAATTTCCTATTCTGAAGGCACAGAGTATAACGCCATAATTGATATGCCATACAACGGAATTAGGCTTGAAGTTCCGGGTAAGAAAAACCATTATACTTTTCCATATCGCATAAACGACATCAAGAAGTATTTTATATCTGCTTTTGATAAAGAAAGATATGATGGAATCTATACGAAAGTTAAAAATTGCAAAATATATATTGATTCTAAATGCTTTGACGTGGGAGAAGCAATAATTAAACAGGAGTAAATGAATGAAAAATCAGCTTTCTAAAAGAGAATATAAATATAGATGCAAAATTATAGCCGAGAACCATTTGAAGAAAGAATATCAAATGTATCTCGGCAACTATGTGATAACTGAAGGTTTTGCATATAAAGAAATATATCTTGATGAAGCGTTGTTACATAGAATGCTGACAAATTATAGTTTTTGGCAAGTAGGCAAAGCGATAAGCAAGATCGGAGTTGCAATGAAGCAAGCATCTGACGCTTTTAATAATTTTGCTTGTGTTGCTAATTCAGTATCACAAGTGGTTGAGATTGACGGCATAGTTTCTAATATAAAGAGAACGTATGAGTTAAGTGACAAACAAGCAGATGAATTATTAAGTCTTGCAGAAGATTATGCTACGAGACATATTACGACCTGTAGTGATGTACTATATGAGGTTGGGCGAAAAATAAGAGAAGACGGCTATACGACGCCGGGATGTATTAATTGGCTGAAGGAGGATAACTAATGGCAAGTTATATTGAAAGAGGGGACTCGCTTTTTATTCCTTTCAGGAACGGGGCAAGTATTTCTGACTCTCAATGCAAACCGAGAATGTATAAAAGTGTACAGAATTTTGAGAAATCATTTCCCTCACATAATCTTGGTAATAAAAATATTGAGCTGGTTGAATACAAAGAAATTACATATGCCGAATGGTATTACGATCCTAATGGCATGGACTGGGGACTTGGGGCTTGGAAGTGTAGCAAGTGTCATACTAAGAACGACAATCTCGGTATGGGAGACAATATAAGTCCATATATGTTTGCTGGCTCTAAGTTCTGCCCTCAATGCGGTGCCGTTATGAAACAAAAGGAGAAAGATGAATGAAAGAATTTATAATCGGTTTTCTCGCTTGTCGTGCATGCGCGATGGTGGAAGTCGGATATGAGGAGGACGAACGATGAAAGAGCGCGAGCGGCTGATTGCGATAATAAAACAAAGTGTTGTCCCTTATTTTGCCGAAGAAATTGCCGACAATCTTCTTAAAAACGGCGTAATTGTACCGCCAGTTAAGATTGGAACAAGAGTATACACAATAATTTGTGGACAAATATACGAATACGAGGTTGCTTCTTATACTTTAGACGGTGACGGTTTTAGTTTTATACATCTTGCATATATGATGGGGAATACAATGCACGGCGAAACCCATACTATTGAGGAATTTAAAAGACAATATTATTTAACCAAAGAACAGGCAGAAAAAGCATTGGAAGGCGGTGCAACAAATGAAAGAGCAATATTTATTCCGTGGAAAGCGGAAAGATAACGGCGAATGGGTGACGGGCTATTATGTATTTCAACGAAAAAGATCGGGCGTATTTGGTCAGGTGGTTTCAGAACTCGACTTTGATAGACATTTAATTATAGATTTACGAGGAAATTCACACGAAGTTATCCCCGAAACAGTCGGACAATGCACAGGATTGAAAGACAAGAACGGCAAGCTGATATTTGAGGGTGACATACTTGAAAGTAGAGGGAGTGAAAATAATGAAGATTGGAAAAAATGGGTTGTTACCTTTTCTGACGGAAGTTTTTGCTTTGAACGAGAAATTCCAAGAAAGCGAAAACACAAGCATGAACAGAATTTGTTATGCATTGATGAAATTAAATTATATGGTTTAATTGTAATCGGCAACATACACGACAACCCCGAATTGTTGGAGGTACAAAATGGGTAAATATGCGGCAAACACAAGTGTGTCAAGTGAATTATCAAGGCTTGAAATTGAAAGGACGCTGATCCGATATGGCGCAGACAATTTTGCGTATGCTGCATCAAACGGAAAGGCACTCATAGGCTTTACGATGTATGACCGCCAGATTAAATTTGTGCTGACACTTCC
>JABLTO010046623.1_pt1 | contig 32493 bp, 26 predicted proteins | sample 7160091 | NCBI WGS metagenome assembly JABLTO01 (sample SAMN14651225, study PRJNA627086) | human gut metagenome | isolation source: feces | host: Homo sapiens
AGTCGGCAGTGATACCTTAGGAACATTTAATCCTGACAGCAACATTGTAAGGAGCGAGGTTGCTGCAATTCTTACAAGAATGTTTGATAATACTGCACGAAAAACAATAACCTTAAAATAAGTATCAAGTAAAGGGCGGATATGATGAATGCGATAATGTGCATATTCGTTTGAGAACATTCCGAAAATAAAAACTGTAGCAACAAAGGAATGAAATCAAACTTATTTTGAAGTATCAGCTACAAATATTCCAGAAGAAAGTACGATTGTTTTAGCACTGTACAAAGACAATCGTTTGAAAGATATACAAATAGAAGTATATGAAGGTCATAACATAACATATTTACGTCAGCAGTTGAATATGTTATTGTTAAAATTATGGTATTCGATAATTTGAATACCATGAGACCTGTATGTAATTTTGATATGATATAGGGAAATTAAGAGATTAAATGGAAATGATCTGAGGTGGGTATTTAATTACCCACCTCATTTTATGACTATTGACTTTTTTTAATCAATCTATTATAATTGACTTATATCCAGAACAAATGTTCTGTTTAGGAGGAAATATCGTGAGAAGTAAAAATATAGGTTTAATGATGAGTATAAAAGAATTTATAGAAAGCTGCTTTGAAAATGATCATAGAATGCCTACGGTACGAGAGATAGCGAAGGAAATGAATATTTCAACATCTTGTTCACACCGATATCTTGTTGAAATGGCTGAGAAAAATATGATTTCCTATGTAAGTGGTAAAATGTCTACCGATAAAATAGATAAAATGAACTTGCAGACAAACAATGCTGCTGTAGTCGGTTCTATTCCATGTGGGACACCTGACGAAAGAGAAGCGTGTATTGAGGACTATGTTCCTCTTCCTGTTTCTATATTCGGAGAAGGAGATTTGTATATTCTTCACGCACAAGGCGACTCAATGATTTATGCCGGGATCAGTGACGGCGATCTTATTGTTATCAAAAAACAAAATCATGCAAATATCGGAGATATTGTAGTAGCTCTTGATGATGAAAATCGAAACACACTCAAGACGCTTTGCTACAATGAAAAGATGAAGCGCTACTACCTACACCCGGAAAATAACCGGTATGATGATATATATGTCAAAGATCTTGTTATTCAAGGGATAGCGAGTCATGTAATAAAGCAATTATAATATAAAAAGTAATTTGCCGTCTGCCTATGGTATAAGCAATTATTATAACAAACAACTTTAACAGATAGCACTAAAATGTGCTTTTGACGAAAGAGAGGTGCGAAGTATGAAATGGTTATCAAATGCGTCTATTGATGAACTCGGTAACGGTCTTGTTAAAAATTACACAGATATATCAAAGAAGAAAGGATTTTCTGTTGATATAGTTGGATTTGTTACCAAATATTTAAAGCTCCCGATTGTTTATCAAAGATTTGCCGAAGATGATATGTCTAAGCTTGGTTTTATATCTGACGGAAAAACACCGTTGCTCATATTTTCAGCAGGTAAAAGGCTTAAAAAAATATTTCCAAAAGGTACGATTGTAATTGAAGAATTTTTATGCGGTGAGCGTGAGCTTGGACGTCGGAGATTTACAATAGCGCATGAAGCGGCACACTATATTGTAGATAAGAGCCTTTCGATAGCAAGCTTCCACCGTGAATTTGACACAGAACAAACCTATTCAACAAATGATCTGAAAGCAATATTTAATATCAACGAAGCAAATGTAGACCGTCTTGCCGGAGCAATTTTGATGCCGGAATTTATGATAAAATCCTATTTGCTTAAACATAAGCGCGAAATGGGAATTACCGTTTACGACAATTGCTTTATAAGACCTGAAGACAATATCTTTCTTCAAAGAATGGCAAACGCAATGCAAGTATCGTTTACTGCTCTTCAAATCAGAATTACACAGCTTGGATTATATGAGAAACGAGCACTGAATGAATACATAACGGAAATTGGGCTTGGAAAGGAAATAACGTAGTATGGGCACAGTTCAACATTTTAGGCAAACGAAAGAATTAACAACAGCCGTTATGGAAAACCTAAAAAAATCCAAAAAAGAAGCAGATAAGCTAACCATAAGGAATATATACTGTCCTTACTGTGGATATCTTGTAGAAAAGGTTTTCTCAGATGTTTCAGGGCACAAACTGGTTTATTGCAAAAAATGTAAGGAAGAGTATATTATTAATTTTGGATATTTTCGCAGGCAACGATTCTTTAATTATTTTAAGACTTTTACTTCGGAAAAGCATAGAAAGATATATTTTCCCGATAAAAACAGAATGAAACGATAATTATTATTAAAACTTAATATTTTAACTTTTAATCGAGCAAGCGGAGAGAATTTGAGTTACTCAAAGGAGACTGCCAAGCGCCGTACAAAGTTTAGGTAAATAATTTATTTTATTTACTTTTACTTGTGCGGCGCTTTTTTATTGCCCGATTAGCTTTGTACAGCGTTAAAGGTTGCATACGCAAAACCTCCCTTGCCACAGGGAGGCTTTTTTATGTGCAATAAATGGGAATGTTACATTGCCAAATATCCGTAATCCTCAATTTGAAATTTCAAACAAATTTTTAAATTGAAAGGATTACGAAAAATGAATAATTATAAAAAATCTAATTATGCAATCAATAAGATTCGCAAAGGAATTGTTTACAGAAATGCTGACGGAAGCATTCTGGAAGTTACATATGAAAAAATAGCAGCGGAAAATCCCAATTTCACAGCCGCGGATTTTGAAAAATTAAAGCAACTTTCAGATCAACTTTACCATGAGGAAGAAAAATCCGATAATTTACAAGCTCATTATGTAAAGGCATCTCTTGATGAATTTAATTCCAATATTTGTGCATCAACTCTAAGCACAGAAGATGAATTAATTTTAAAAGAAAGTGAAAACTTATTTGTTGAAAAATTTCAAAAAGCTATTGATACGCTACTTACACCTATTCAAAAAAAGCGCTTGTATTTAAATTGCTTTAGGAAGATGTCAATCAGAGAAATTGCAAAAATCGAAGGTACACACTACACAGTTGTTGCTGAAAGTATTAGGCGAGCAAAAAAGAAATTAAAAAATTATTTGATAAATTTCTAAAAACACCCCTACAAACGCCCTGTTTTTTTCCATATAAGTGAGAGGACAATTTTCAATAACCTGAATAGGTTCTCAAAATTGAATTATCAATCCTTTCATCTTATTTAACTGAACCTTGAAAATTGAATAAGTCATTCATCAGGTACGTTCCCGATTGAAAGAGCTGTGCAGACTGAGCGCCATGACCTGTTACTTTTTACCCTTTCTTAATTAAATGTCAATTAGACAGAGAGCGATAAATCAGATTTGCAAGTTGTGATTAGCTATCAACAGCGCGACGAGAGCAATCGGGGTTAATGATACTTCTGTAATTCGCAGCTCGGTCACAATGAAGACGGAGAGGTTAGATTCCTATGGAGCGATGAAAGCTGATCGCCGCTTGATGACTTCCCTGCCCGGGGTGTCGAGGACAAATAAGGGCTATACATAAATAGTAGAAATGAGGTATTAGATATGTTAAAAGAAGATTGGATTTTTCGCAGAGGAGATATATACCTGGTTGAATTGGAACCAAGAATAGGCTTCGTGCAAAGCGGCACTCGTCCCGTAATTGTCCTTCAAAATAATTGCGGTAATTTCTTTGCTCCTACTTTAATTGTTGCTCCTTTATCGTCCAATATTTATAAAAAAAGAGATTTACCAACTCACTATTATCTTAACAATGACAGCGTATTGTATCCGTCAATTGTTTTGCTTGAACAAATTACAACAATAGATAAGCGACAAGTACATAAATATATTGGCAAAGTAAACCGCTTGGAAATGGATGCAATCAGTGAATGTATTGAAAAAAGTTTGGGACTTTATATTCCTGAAGAAATGGAAGCGCCGTAATAACGCATAGGACAAAGTTTGATAACCGTTATCTGTACACCTACAGATAACGGTTTATATTTTGGAAAGAAAGGAGAATCCTAATGGAAAAATTATATACAAGAAAAGAAGCAGCAGATTATTTGGGAATGAGTATTACTACGCTTGATACAGCCAGAGCAACTGGAGCAATATCATTTGTTCAGTACGTTCCCAATGGCTGTGTTTATTTTACCAGCGAAGCGCTGCAAGAATATATCGCAAAATGTACTCATCGTGCATTGCCGCTTGAAAAAAGGGAAACCCTCCGTAAACAAAGATCACGCTAAGTAGCTTGTCAAGTCCCTGGTTCTTTTTATTGGATACTCATATAATGGTTCCAACATCTGAGCCATGGCAATGATGTGACTAAAGTTTATAGGAGGAAAATATATGAGTAAAAAATCAAAATCCAAACAATTTGGCACCGTAATAAGAAGTGGAATTGAATATTACAGAACAAGGATCAGAGATCAAGAGGGCAAGCGAATCACATTGTATGCAAGGACAGTGGATGAACTGTGTGAGAAGATTGATGAAGTTAAACAACTGATTGAAAACAAAACATTTTGCAGAACTACACCTACTGTAAAGGAATATTGCGAAAAATGGCTGCTAATGCAGTCAGCAAATGTCAGACAAACAACTCTTATTGACTACACTTCAAAAGTTAAGAACTATATTATAAAACCGCTTGGGAATATGCACATAGCTGATGTGACTCTTGACGATATTCGCATGGCTCTTGTGCCTGTTTCAAAGAAATCGGCATCTGTATATAAATCAGTAAATATACTATTCAAATGTATCTTCACCGCGGCAAAAGAAAGTAAAGTTATAAAAAATAATCCGACTGCAAATCTTTCTTCCACAAACGGCGGTATTCCTCAAAAAGATAGGATACCGCTTACAGATGAGCAAGTGGATAAACTGATTAGCGAACTAAAAAATCTTCCACCATATGTATTTGTAATGCTAGGGCTATACGCAGGACTTAGACGTGAAGAAATTCTGGCGCTTCAATGGGATTGTGTATATTTAGATACTCCTGCTCCGTATTTGACCGTTTGCAGAGCTTGGCATACGGAACATAACAGACCAGTGATTCTTACGGAATTAAAAACTCCGGCAGCTCACAGAGATATTCCACTTCCAGATTGCTTGGCTGATTGTTTGAGAGAAGCAAGAGAAACATCAACATCCGAGTATGTTATAGCAAACAAAGATGGAAACCCATTGTCATATACACAATTTCAACGCCTATGGGCATACATTACTACGAGAACCACGAAAGAACGCTATTATTATAAATATGAAAACGGAAAACGTATCAAACATACCGTAACGCCTGTGCTCGGTGAAAAAGCGGCTCATAACGGAAAAGTTGTTTACAGTCTGGATTTTGAAGTAACTCCGCATCAGCTCAGACATACATATATTACAAATCTGATTCATGCATCTGTTGATCCGAAAACGGTTCAGTACCTTGCAGGACACGAAAACAGCAAAATTACGATGGATATATATGCAAAGGTGAAATATAACAGACCGAACGAGCTTGCAGGGATATTAGACAGTACATTTTCCCTGTGGAATGACAATTTCGATGAACAGGTCGGTATGGTTTAAAATGAAAGAGGTGATTTACAATGCCAAGGAAGAAAGAAACAATTCCCGAATATAAATCTGTAACGTATAGCGGAAATACATATTATCGGACAAGAATAAAAGATGCTGATGGAAAGCGTGTTGCAATTTACGGTTCAACTTGCAAGGAATTATATGAAAAAGTCAAAGCAGCTCAAAGAGAAGTGGACGACATAAGCTTCCGTAGAGAAAATCCAACCGTAAAAGAGTATTGTGAAAAATGGTTAGAGATGAAGTCTGCTACCGTAAAGCCTCAAACCTTACGTGGATATAGACTTACTTTACAAAAATATGTTATAACTCCAATCGGAGATATGTATATAGATGAAGTTACCTTAGATGACCTAAAATTGATGATGGTTCCCGTATCTAAAATGTCTTCGGCAGTTTACAGTACAGTAAATATGTTGGTCAAATGTATTTTTTATTCTGCCGAAGCGAATCAGCTGATTGACTATAATCCATCTGCTGCACTATCACCAAAAGGCGGGAAATCAAAAAATAAAAAAGATGCACTAAGTGATGAACAAGTAAATGTGTTGCTTAATACAATAAAAGGACTCCCTCCGTATGTATTTGTTATGATTGGATTATACGCAGGTCTTAGGCGTGAAGAAACTCTTGGACTTAAATGGGATTGTGTCTTTTTAGATGAAAGCACTCCTTACATTACGGTTCGCAGAGCTTGGCGCTCGGTAAACAATCGTCCCGTTGTAAGTGAGGAACTGAAAACTCCCGCCGCCAAACGTGATATTCCTATTCCTAAATGCTTAGTAGATTGTTTAAAAGAAGCGAAAACAAAGTCAATATCCGATTATGTTATAGCAGACAGTAAAGGTGAGCCGCTTTCTTATTCTCAATTTCAGCGTGTTTGGAAATATATTGAGGTGCGAACTGCAAAGGAAAGAAAATATTATAAGTATGTAAACGGACAAAAAGTAGTATGCACCATACACCCTGAACTCGGTTCTCATCAACATAACAATCCTAAACTGATATATTCTTTGGATTTTGATGTTACTACACATCAGCTTAGGTATACATACATTACTAATTTAATTTATTACGGCATTGATCCAAAGACAGTACAGTACCTTGCAGGACATGAAAACAGTAAAACTACTATTGATATTTATGCAAAAGTAAAGTATAATAAACCTGAAAAACTAATTAGTGTTGTTAACAAGGCTCTAAATAGACAGGCAAGTACAATATGTTTTGAAAATGTTGCTGGGGACAAAAATGGGGTTAAACCTCAGAGGGATACCTCTGAAACCCAGTAATATCAATGGTTTCCAAGCTTTAAGTACAAACGAGTACGGACTCAAAGCAGCTCGTCGCGCACCGCAGTTCTCAAAGAGATAAAAATGCGTTTTCAAACCCCGAAAAACCCCGCTGTTATGCGGTTTTTGGGGTTTTTTACTGCCCAAAAATCTCTGTCGGCTTTGAGAAAATTTGACCGGATTTAAACCAATTCATGCTAATTCATATGGATTAAAATCGGGGAAGATTTTCATAAATAATGCGGTTACAAATTCCGAATTAAAACTTAAGTAAAATAAATCCTCACCGAATATTTACGAGAAAGCAGTCCCGGCGGATTGCTTTTTCTCTGTATTCGTGGTATAATACTAACTGATAAATTGGAATTTAAGGGGAACATAATGCAAGAAGAATGTTTAATCTGTAAAGAGCCGCTTGAATATTTAAGCGAGGATATAGAAATGGAATGTGCTATTTGCCATAAAAAAGAAAATAGTAAAACTCGGTGTATAAAAGGGCATTATGTGTGCAATGAATGTCATATGCAAGGTATAGATGTGTTGTTTTCCTTATGCCTGCAAGAAAGGTCGAAAAATCCGTTGGAAATTATCGACAAAATGATGAATCAATCATTTTGTCATATGCATGGACCGGAGCATCATATTATGGTCGGTATGGCATTACTTACTGCATACAAAAATGCTGGCGGAGATATAGAAATTGAAAAAGCTCTGCATGAAATGATAAGTCGAGGCAAATCGGTTCCCGGAGGGGCTTGTGGATTTTGGGGAGCCTGCGGTGCAGGGCTCAGTAGCGGTATGTTTATCTCCATTATTTCAGATTCATCGCCGTTGGGAATAGAAAATTTTGGATTGTCACATAAAATGACCGCTCGTTCTCTGAAAACGATAGGAGAAATAGGAGGGCCAAGATGCTGCAAGAGGGATTCCTATTTGTCCATTCTGAATGCTATTGAATTTGTTGCTGAAAATTTTGGAATCACGATGGATAAGAATGAGGTTGTTTGTATGCATTCCCAAAACAACAATCAGTGTATCGGGAAAAGATGCCCCTTTGCTGCCATCAATCATAAGGGAGAACAAAGAGAATGAAAAAAATTGCTTTTGTATGTGTTCACAATTCCTGCCGCAGTCAAATTGCTGAGGCTTTGGGAAATCATTTGAGAGGAAAAGAATTTGATTGTTACTCTTGCGGAACAGAAACGAAGGCTCAAATAAATCAAGATGCAGTCAGATTGATAAAAGCGCTGTATGGGATTGATATGGAAGAAAAGCAGTACAGCAAGACATATGATAAAATTCCTACCCCGGACATTGCAATTTCAATGGGATGTGATGTGGGATGTCCGTATATTGGGCGCAATTTTGATGATAATTGGGGATTACCGGACCCAACAGGACAAAGTGATGAAGTGTTTATTGAAGTGATTAGGCAGATTGAAGAAAATATAATGTTGTTATAAGATACCGACACACTGATAAATTCATGTTTGTCGGTTAGAAGGATTTACGATGTAAGGAATTATGAGAGCATTATTCCCCATTCGCTGAAACAAAATCAGAGTATAAGGAATGGGTGGAAAACGGCTGCCAAAAGGTAGGGAAATCAGAAGAACGTACTACCCTATAATCGAAGCGGCGAACACTTATAACGCGGTCACAAATGCCGACGGCGAAACTTGGGTAAAATAAATCCTCACTGAATATTTGCGAAAAAGGCAGTCCCGGCGGATTGCTTTTTCGCTGTATTCGTGGTATAATACTAACCGATAAATTGAAGGTTGTGGAGTAAAAATGGTATTAGAAACGGAACGTTTGTTTTTAAGAAAAATGAAGCAAAGTGATTTTAAAGATTTAGCCGAGATTTTACAAAATCCGGAAGTTATGTATGCTTATGAACGCGATTTTTCAGAAAATGATGTTCAAATATGGCTTGACCGACAAATAGAAAGATATAGAAAACATGGCTTTGGTTTATGGGCGATTATCTTAAAAAATACAAATGAAATGATAGGACAGGCGGGATTGACTATACAGCCTTACAGAGATTCAGAAGTGCTTGAAATTGGCTATTTATTAAAGAGAAAATTTTGGCATTATGGATACGCAAGAGAGGCGGCGTGCGGTTGTAAAAAATACGCTTTTGAACAGTTGGATAGAGATAAAGTATATTCTATCATTAAATCAGATAACCTTTTTTCTATAAAAGTAGCAGAAAGTATTGGCATGAACAAAGAAGATGAATTTATCACTCAATATTACAATGGCGATATGCTTCATTTTTTGTATTCGGTCCATAGATAACTCCCGATTTGTCGGTTATGAATCTTTACAGTGAAAGAATTATGAGAGCATTATTCCCCATTCACTGAAACAAAATCCGAGTATAAAGAATGAGTGTAAAACGGCTGTCAAAAGGCAGCGGAAATCAGAAGAACGTGCTACTCTATAATCGAAGCAGCGAACACTCATAACGCAGTTACAAATGCTAACGATGAAACTTTGGTAAAATAAATTCTCACCGAATATTTACGAGAAAGCAGTCCCGGCGGATTGCTTTTTTGCTGTATTCATGGTATGACACTAACTGATGATTTGGAATTTGCGGAGATAAATCCTAATGAATAATATTTATGATAATAATGAATTTTTTGCCGCATATGCGGAAATGAGAAGAAGTAAAGACGGCTTAAAATCTGCCGGAGAGTGGCATCAATTACAGCCGTTATTCCCCGAATTACAGGAGAAAAAAGTTTTGGATTTAGGATGTGGTTATGGCTGGCATTGCAAATATGCGGCACAAATGGGGGCAGCTGAAATTCTCGGTATTGACAGTAGTGAAAAAATGATCGCAAAAGCAGCAGCTGATAACTCTGATGACAAAATTAAGTATGAAATTTGCAGTGTTGAAGAATACATCTATCCTGAAAACGCTTATGATTTAGTTGTTTCTAACTTGGTGTTGCACTATATTGAAGATTATGCTCAACCCCTGCTTACACTCAATAATAATTCATTCTTTAAAATAACTCCTCCGGCATACGAAGCCCCCGAAGTCATATGGCTTCGGGGGTCTTGTGATTATTGAAGTACAATATATGATTTGTATGAGTATCCGCTTATACCGTTATAGCTTACCCAGTACCAGTTGCCGGAAGTCTTGTCGGGATATACTGTACAGGTTGCACCTTCCGGAATAGCGCCTATTTGATTTCCCGCTTTCGGTACACTATTTATAGCAAGAGAACTTCCTGTACCGCGAACAACACCTACGCGTGTGTTTGAAGATGAGCCTCCCGACGCTTGCCGAATATATGACTTATATGAGTATCCGCTTATACCGTTGTAGCTTACCCAATACCAGTTGCCGGAGGTCTTGTCAGGATATACTGTACAGGTTGCTCCGTCGGGCATCTCACCTATCTGATTTCCCACCTTCGGCGCACTATTTATAGCAAGAGAGCTTCCTGTGCCATATACAACGCCTGTCCAAGTGTTCGAAGAACTTCCGGTATTTGACGAACTGTTAGAGCCGGAGGAAGCATTGCTTGCACGCCTGATATAAGCATTATAAGAATATCCACTAATACCGTTGTAGCTTACCCAGTACCAATTTCCTGATGTCTTATCCGGATACACTGTACATGTTGCTCCCTCCGGGATAAGACCTACTTGATTACCTGCTTTCGGTATACTGTTTATTACAAGAGAGCCGTCGGTACTATGCACAACTCCTTTCCACGTATTTGAGTTTGAACTGCTTGATGAACCGGAACTGCCTGAGGATGATAATGTGTTTCCTTTTCCGGGATATCCCCAACCTCGGTAAGATATTGCAAGCTTTGAATTATAACTTGTAAGAGTTGTTATATATGTGCCATCCGATCCTGCATGTATATATGTTCCGTCTCCAAGTGATATACCAACATGTCCAAGCCCGTTTCTGTTACTGAAAAAAACCAATGCTCCACGAGGCGGATTCATGTCATAACCTACTATTAGATGATTCCCGGCATTTTGCGCATTACCCCAGGTTCCTACAGTAACGCCCTGTGAACTATATGCCAATTGGACAAAGGCGAGACAATACCCACTGAATGATCTTCCGTTATATCCCGTCCAAAAATTTACGCTTTTCGCCCAATTTATTGCGCCATCAATTTGTGAATTGCTAACGTTTGCAGCTGATACTGTTACTCCGGAAAATATTATACTAAAAACTATAATGGGCATAAAAAACATATACCTTATTTTCTTCATTTTGAGCACCTCCGTTTAATTAATTCTCGTAGACAATTCATCATCTTGTGCACTGACAAAAGCATTGTCGTTGTTATTTAAAATATTGCTTATTATCTTTGCAATATTTTCACGTGTCGCAACGGCAGATTTGCTATACGAAACATTATCTAACATATTATATTTTTCCGCCACCAATATATATCCGTTAGGATAGCCTCCTAAAGATTCTGCTTCATCGCCCTTTTCTTTTGCACAAACCAACATTTTGATCGCCTGTTCATAAAGAACGTAATCAGACGGACCGAAATTACCGTCTCCATATCCGTTTACAATTCCAAGTTCTGCGGCTTTTGCAATCCTTCCAACTGCCCAATTATTATCATCCACATCATTAAATGGCGATTTCTTTATTCTTTGAGCTTCTTGCTCGATACCCAAAAGTCTGCATATGATAGTCGCGAACTCGTCTCGTGAGATATTGCCTTTAGGCTTAAAACTTCCATCCCCATATCCGGACATTATCCCTGCTTCGGCAACATTTATAATAGCAGAATATGACTGCGATGATTGACTTACATCACTAAAAATAATATTGGTTTTAAAATCTTCTACTTCTCCGTCACTTACAGCAAAAACCATGGTTGATGGCATTAGTAATATAAATGCCATAATGCATAGAAACATATGCTTTATTGTATTCATAATAAATTCCCCCGCTATAGCTGACGCACTTTATTCTGATACAAATATTATCGTATCGGTCTTATTCCCCGTGTCACGATTGTAGGTTTCCAACTGAATGGTTCTATCATCAATAATACTAAACACAAATTTTAAGGGTTCATATTGATACGTGTTGAATTTTGCATGAACTCCGCTCATATCTCCGTATGCAACATACGTGCCGTCGTCCTGCAAGGACAATGTATCTATATGATATTCAATATTATTCATACGTAGATGTGTCACTGTTACATCAGCCGTTGCCCCTGTTGAATTAGATACCGTGCACATGCCTACAACATCATCTCCGGCATATTGCTTGTATTCCCCGTCTTTTATTGTTCTTGATGTCGTATTAACGGATATTGCTGTAGACTCACCGCTTCCCTCTGCTGTTACAATTTCGCCGTTATCGATATAAACATAGACAATCATGCCCATAAATCCGCTGCCGCCGCCAGAGGTCATGCCTTTTGAATACAGTCTGAATTCATATGCGTTCCTGCCGTTATACACAACCGAAGTTGTATTCTCGCCCAATGAAATGCTACTGTCATTGACATACTGCTCCGCCAGAGTTCTCGCCTCATTGTATGTAAGCGCATGGTTCTCCGCCGTCTCCGGCTTGCTGCCCACATATACGGTTCTGGTAGCGTCATCCCATTCTATATCCAGATTTGTCATTTCACAGAACGAACGGATAGGAACGTAGAACACATCACAAAACTGTAAAGTAGCCGGCACATCCAGATAATGCTCCTCACCGTCAGGAAATCCATCTTCAAGAATAGCGCCGGTTCCCGCAACGGCCTTTGTGCTTTCAGCCTTGAAAGTATAGACCGAATTTGTGTCTTTTTGAACAAATTGGATCATCTTGTTTTCATCCATTTCTCCGTATTCATAGCCCAACGCTTTAAATACGGGTACAAGTCTTACAAGAGTTCTGTCGTTTGCGATTATAGGCTTATATATGGTGTTGTCTATTTTCTGTCCGTTTACGTAGACGGTCAGATCATCGGAAAACGACCATACTTCAAACGCATCGGCGCTGATTCCGCCAAATGCGGAAACAGTCATTACTGCCGCAGCCGCTGCGGCAAACACTCTTTTTCTCAATTTTACAGGTACAAGTTTCATTATAAAATCCTCCTAAAAATAATTTCATTTTTGTTAAGTAAATTTTGATAGACCATCGAACTCATATTTTATATATAAGAACAATGCATTTGTTTAATGTTTTCAGCAAAGACTATTTCAAACGTATTATGTACATTCCTTGCCTCTTAATCATCCCCTTTGTCTTGTTTTGCATTGACGGCACACCTTCTCCGTAGGGTAGTAAAACTACAGACTTTTTACTTATTTCAGTTCACTTGCTGAGATTATATATTATCTGTGCAAGTTCAGCACGTGTTGCCGTACCCTGCGGCCGAATTGTGTTATCCTCCGGATAACCTGAAGTTATACCACTGCCATATGCTTTTCGCATAAAGGGTATCGCCCAATCGCTGACTGCCGAAGCGTCCGCAAAACTTGCTATATCGCCGTCGGCAAGCCTCTCCCCTGCATACTCTGCATAACCGACGATCATCTTGACAAGTTCCTCACGCGTTACAGCCTTGTCCGGTGCAAACGTACCGTCGCCGTTTCCGCTGACAATGCCCGCGTTTGCCCCCCAGATAACTGCGTTTGTATACCATTCTCCAAAAGGTACATCGCTGAATATGTCTACCGCGCCGCTTTCCGGACTGCCATTCATACGATAGAGCATTGTCATCACCGCTGCTCTTGTAGTGTAATCATCGGGCGAGAAAGTCGTATCGCTTGTTCCTTTTATTACTCCTTGAGAATACAGCGATGTTACTGCGGTATAGAACCAATCACTTTGATTTACGTCGGCAAACGTACTGTTTTGGGTGTTAGGCGTCACTGTAGCTGTAGGTTCAGGTTTGGGGGTGGCAGTCGTTGTCGTAAAGGAACTTACGTCGCTCCAACCGAAGCTTACATTGCCACTCCTCTTTTCGAATATGGCAGAAATAGTATGAGACTCGATAATGTTTTCAAAGGTATATGTATCTTTTGCTCCAACAGAATTTCCGTCCACAAGAACATCTGCAATTCTGTAACCCGAATCCGCACTTATTTTATAAGTCACACTATCCCCGTATTTAACTTCGGTTATACCCGGAGGTTCAATGCTTCCGCCTTCTCCCGCGGTCGCGCTTATGAACAGACCTTCCGGTTTAACTCCGACATTGCTTAAAGCAACTGTCAGGTTAAACTCGCCGTCAACATTTGGCATAACGCCTTCGATACTATACAAGTCACTTCCGCTTACAGCAACCTCATACTTTTCTTGCGGATTGGACACAGACGTAAATGTTGCTGTACCCGACAAATATTTATCAACGTTATTGGCGTAATAATGATTAAGAGTGCCGCCGTTTTTGTCTTTCAACTCTGACAAATGGATGTTAAACTCTTTTCCGCCGTCATAAACCCTTGCTCCCTCTGAATAATTACTGTCAGCATAGAGGTATGATATACTTCCGTCAAATTCATTTCCCACAGAAACGGTATTCTCTGTATCTCTTTTAACTTCCACTGTATACTTGATATCAAAATAATCCGAATAATAAGTACTATCATCATTATTTTCGTTACCGTACCAAACTTGAATAGGGATACTGCCGATAGGCATCATTATTTCCTGTCCGTCCGCTATATCAACAAAACCTACGGTTGAAAAATCATCGACTTCATACTCTAACTTTGTAATTTCCGCAAGCTGAGGCAAATCAAATTTCACGGTTGCAAAATCATAGTTTTCCGCTTTCATCTCAATATCATAATCGTTTTCAGCATCGCTTAAATCAAACTTATCTTTTACGGAATAGGTTATGCCGTTATTTTCGAAAACAGAAATATACTCAAAACTTTCTTTTGGCAAATACATTATTGATGAACCCGAATATATACCCATAGTTATGTTTTCGTCATTTATAACATTAAGCGACTTTAAGATTGTTTTCCTATCCGTTTTAAAATTCACTTTTACCAAATCATTTCGGTATAGCGCTGTCGGGATTTCGGGATTTTTTATATCCACTTTATACAGAGATTGTTCCGCAGGCAGACATATATATAGCATAGCATCTTTTGCCTCGTTAATTCTTTCTGCACTCCGGTCACCAATTTCTATGCATGATATAGTTTTTTCTTGCGGATTTATCACTACGTCCATGTAATAGGTATACGTTTCACCATCTATACTGTACACCATATTTACATTAGCATATTTTAAAGTATTAAAATCGACGTCCGGCATCGCAAAAGTGTATTCCAAAACATGATCGGATAAATCAATCATACAATCCCCGGTCAGATCAACATCATCGGCTAAATAAATATTGCTGCTTTGTCCATATCCGCCGTCTGTATCATCAACACTTATCCTAACCGACAATTTATAAACTCCCGGCTGTATTTTATATATGTTTTTCCCCGTAAGAACAATATTTTCATCCATATAAATTCCGTCCACTGCCCTGATTGTCACAGAATCAATCTTTACATTGCCGGACGAAAGCTCAAACTTCAACTCTTTATTATTGTTAAGCGATAAGGTTTTTGTCCCCTCAGTCATCTCGCTCAGGCTCATATTTAAGAAACCGCCGTCGCAAGCAACTAAGAGTCTGTAACTTTCAGGCTCTTTTTTCATAGAGCTTGAAAGCTTCAAGGCATTCATACCGTTTTCCGAAAGAGTTACGGTTGCGTCTTCAAGATCATAACCATATGTTCCCTCATCATACTTCGCAATTATATATTTTGGATTTACTATCGTTTCATCAACAGCAAAACTTATTTTGTTGTCGGCGTTTATATTTATTTCTCCGGTCGTTTCTGCAAGCACCGTACCTGTACCGCTTGTATAGTATTCAATTTCGGCTTTTATTGTGTGCCTGCCCGGGCTGAGAGGTGATACAATTAAAGAATATCTGCCCATGCCGTCACTGGTGACTGTTTTTACAGGCGTTCCCTCGCTCTTTACATCATCAATATAAAAACACACGCTCTTTATATCAGCTGTGTTTTTCACATCCACATAAAGACATATATCCTCCTCTGTCAGCCCCTCCGTAGGATTAAGTGATAAAATTTCCGGAACCTGTCTTTGACGCGCAGGTATTATTTTGCTTACATAATTGTTGGCGTCTTTTCTCTCATCAATATAGCCGGTCTTATTTTCCAATGTAATTTCAACATTATTCTTTTCCGATGAGGGAGTCCAGTCGAAGCTAAAATTACTTGAGCTGAATGCTTCAATAAAAACATTCTCCTGCTTAAAAACATCGTTTCCGTTTTCGGTTACAGTAACGGTGACCCAACCGGACTGGCTTCCACGATTGTATACGTTAAAGCTCATCCTGTTCGCCTCGCCGACAATCGCGGTTTCATTCTCAAGATAAACATTCTCCGTATATATTGCAAAGTCGGGATGCAGTCTTACATCCTCCAGTCCGTCAACCGAACCGATATAACCGATTTCCGCATCATTGGGATAGACAAGCGTAAGTTCCGTATCAGTGGTAACTAAATAATGTCCTTGATTTGTATGATAAACTCGTCTCAGTTCGTTGTTTGCTCCGTACTTTAATTTATCTGTAGGCAATTCAACACAGTTTACTTCAGTGAGACCGCCGTTAACGGTATTTCCGATTTTTTCACCGTTCAAATAAAAGTCGTAACTTGTATCATAATCATGTATATACGTATTCCCGCCAAGGCTTTCGTCATAATAATTACCGCTAAAAGGTGTTCCGTCATACATTCTGCCCGTTTCATAAAGTTTGACCTCGTCATTGCCCGACACATAATTCGGAACATAGAAGTCGGCTGTTACAGATCCTCTGTTCGTACACTGAGAACCATACATGTCGTAATATATGGCTGAACCATCTCTTAAAGCAAATATATCCTCCATGTCACCAATCATTTCATCTATGCAATATTCGGCTACCACAGAAGCCAAAAATCCAACAGGATGTGCACTAACAACCGGGGTTAAAGCTTTCACAACATTTTTAGCAACAACCAAGCCTGTATATGTAATCTTTGTACCGTTATCATAATTTGGATTGCTGACCACAGAGCCCACCTTTACTGCATCCGATATGTAACCGTATACCTCAAGACCTTTGTTTATATAATCAATGTTTTGAACAATATCTATATCTTCAGTAGCATTTTTCCATACCTTACTTATGATCTTCTTTTCAACATGAACTTGGAAATCACCATGATCCTCAGGTATAACTATTTTAGAGATGGCTCCCGGTATATTAATTCCGCCTCCGACTTTTTCACAAATTTCAGCAAATAAAAATTCATATTCCTGCGAATTATATTTTTTTGTATCGGTTATGGTCACCGTGCCTGTCTCCGGATCATAAGTATAACCATCACCTGTAATTCCGGCAGCGACCTGTACCTCCGAGTTGTTTTCCGAAGTAACATATACCCTCGTAACAACAGTCAGACGTTCACCGTTTTCACCGTAGGTATAATCCGCACTGTCAGATATATCAAAGCAGTAATCAGTCTCTGCATTTACCATTTCTTCGAAAATACCGTTTATATCGTCGGCAGTGATATCCTCTATAGTTTTATCGCCTATAATTTCCTCAAAAGTTTTATCTTCTCCGTTTACAGAAATTGTTGACTTGATCGAGTCTTCATCAAGTTTCAGATTCACATATGGGTTTGAATCCTGTGCCAATCCGAGCTCTCCCATTGTTGTTGTGGTGATTTCTGCGCCGTTTGTATCAAACACTATAGGTTGTTCATCTTTGTTCGCCCCGCTCTTAATGACAAGCATACCCTCTGTTTTTGACAAATTGTTTGATTTCATCTTTGCCAAATCAGGAGAAAGCGCAAAGCTCACTGAGTCATTGCTGCCTAATTGATAATTAGCTATGTACGGATAATACTTTACATATTCCGCCGCCTCGCCTTCTACAGACACGCAAAGATCTGTTATATTCTCTCCATTATTTTTGAGAGAATAATTCTGCGCCAAAGTAACGGGGTCAGCTTTTGTAAGCTCACACGATATATTCCATTTTGGCTGATTGCAACTCAAATATACGGTGGTCTTGCTGTCCGCTGCGCTTGTATCTGACGGAGCTGTAGCTACAGGAGCCGAGTCATTCACTATATATGCATATATAGGCAATTCGTAGCTCTCTAATTCCGCATTTTGCGTAAAAATACTAAGCTCAACATTTTGTGTTTCCCCCGATTGAATTATAATCGGATGATCTTTTGAACCCTCTTCTACGAAATTTACAGCTATATCATCATATAAATTTATACAGGTCAAATAGTATTTAATTGCACCGTCCGATGTGTTGCTTACTTCCACGCTGCACTTTTGCGAATAATCCCTTTCAACCGTTACATTCGCTCCCGCTAACTTAAGCTTTCCGTCAAAATCGGCTTCGCTTGACGCATCTTTTTTTATACTTATACTTTCGTCATAGGCTCCGTTTATATAAAGTGTATTTGGGTCCATTACGGAGCTTGATGTTGATATATTTTTATCATTTGTTCCATTGTCTGCCGTAACCGATGTTATCTGCAAACCTGCAAAAAATGATGCAAGCATAGCAATGCACAACGCCATTGACAGAATTCTTTTTAGTTTTTGCATAAAAATCCTCCTAAAAATAATTTTTTGTCACTTGCGTTCAGGCTATCATTGTGCATATCCCAAAATCTTAAACAGGGCGAATAATTTACTCGCTGTCCGTAAACTATATATTTACGGACAGCGGGTTAAAACACGGCGCAAAAACGCCGCTTAGGCATTTCCCCGACGGCTGAAAATGACGGCTATTGACTTTTATTTTGATAAATTTCACCGAGTTTGCTCATTTCCCTTTTCTTATGTTCGTCAAGGGAATGGGCATACAAATCAAGGGTTATTGCCACGGTTGAATGACCGAGAATTTCCGACAATGTTTTATAGTCCATTCCCACCTCCAGAGCCCTTGTTGCAAACATGTGACGAAGGGCGTGATAGTGTATATCCGGAAGTCCCGCAGAGCTTAAAATGCTTTTAAAATATCGACGGTATGTACGGACGTCATACGCCTTGCCTTCTCGAGACAGCACATATTCACACGTTTTAGGCATTGCGATTAATTTATTTATAAGAAAGTCCGGTATCGGAATTTTTCGTTTTGAGCTTTGGCTTTTGGGCGGTGTTACTCTGACACCCTTTTCAGTACGCGTCTGCGTTCCCACAACGGTTAAAGCTGATGTCTCAAAATCGATATTTTCCCATTTCAGAGCGCAAACTTCACCGATGCGAAGCCCCGTATATAATGACAGCAAAATTCCTATATCATCATGGGCGGTAAGCGCCCCCTCAAGCCGCCGCTGCTCGCCCCTTGATAAAATCCGAACATTACTGCTCTCCTTTTTTGGAAGCTTGACCTTGCTCCAAATATTTGTAATATATCCTTTATCCTCAGCCGATGACAATGCTGATTTCAATATGCTGAAAATTGTTTTGGCTGTAGCCGGGGAAACTTCAAGATTATTTACAAAATTTTGAAGCAGCTCTGCCGTTTGCTTCTTTAAAGGAACCCTCCCTATATTGGGTATAATTTGATTTTTAATATGGCTCATGTATACCCGTCTGGTTGTAGGCTTTAGAAAAGTCTGAGCTTCAATCCATATATTCAGCCAGGATGACAGCTTCATATTTGAACCCGTTTTTCCCTCTTGAATACCAGCACGGTATTTTGCCAGCTTCTCCTTGATTTCTCCATAGGTACGGGAGTATACATATCCGTATACCGCCCTTCCGTCAGTATCATAATGCTTAATATATCGTCCCTCATATCTTCCGTCCTTACGCTTGTATATATTTTCACCTCTGCGCGCCATAAAAGCACTTCCTTTCTGACTGTAATTCTGACTGAAATTGTAAATCTATTTGTTTAAAATCGCAAATTAACTTGAATATAAAGCTAAAAATTTTTACACATTCACTTGACTTGCAGTATTTTTTATGATATTATACACATATTACATCACTTGTAGTTATTTTCAACGTGCAATTTCTTAAAATCAAGTTTATAAAGTTTGTCCGTAAATATATAGTTTACGGATATAAATGTTTGTAAAATTATATAATCGAAATATCATAACAGCCGCCGAAACAACGGCTTTTTTTATATTGCTGAAAGCTTTTGTATATTGCATTTCAGAGGTTTTTGTGTGATAATATAATAGAATATAGAAAGCGAGGTTGTAAAACCGCGGCGATTATTTTCTGAAAGGAGTTACATATTATGGAACACAGAGTAAAGGTTACTGTTTTGGACAAGAAGTTATATCCCGAGCTGCAGGCGCAGTACTGCGCGGTTCCGGACAGCGGCAAGTGTCCCTGTTACAACGTGGGAGACGAGTTCATGTTTTATCGGAACGACGAGCGGGACGACTATTGGCACATGGGCGCAGGAACCCTGATAAAAAGCGGGGAGCCCGATAAGGATGTGTTGCTTTCTCCGGGGACACAGCACTGCGGGGCGGAGGGCGTTCCCTTTTGCTCGGAAGCCTGGGACGCCATAAGCCGATACATATACTCCGCTCTTCAAGGGGGCGCGATTATGCACGGCTGGACAAATGATGACAGAGTTATGATAGCCTGCTGCAACGACGGCACCCGACCTGTCATTTTCAAAATTGAGCGCATTGATGTGGAATAATACACGAAACCGCAAAAGGAGACTGCTGCCTCGGATTACCGAGACTTGCAGTCTCCTTTTTGAATGTTGTTTTTAAAGGTATGGGCGAATGTCAATCACAAGCTCTTCCTCTAAATTAATCAGGCGCTTCGTGATATCCTTGGAGTATTCATCCGCCGCCTCGTATTGGTTCAGGTAACGGTTAAGGGATTTAACCCCCATATTGCAACCGTCTGTCAGCAGGTCGGCGATTGTGCCGTCCGATTCGTCCAGGGCAAGGGTTGCGTTTGTCTTGATCCATGACATTCCCTTTGCCATGGGGTTTGGTTCCTTGTCCTCATTATGGAACCGTTTTAGGCGGGTCTTGATTTGCTTTTCAAGCTCCTGATGCTCCGTCCTGCAATCCGCAAGACGGTCGCGGAACTTCTGTTCCGTCACGTGCTCCATCACGTCATCAATTGCGGAAACACCCATCTTAACTCCTGCGCTGCACTCCCTCAGCAGCCTGATTGTATCCTGCTCAATCATATATCATGCCTCCTTGCTATTAATTATGTCCTATTTTTAAAATAAATATTTACGCCCGCCCCGGCGTTTGGGGCGGAGAGGGCAAACGCAACGGGGCGGGCGACAGGCTTACCAGCGTAAGAATAAAAATTATACGGGATAATAGTCAACGCAAACAATTAGTTTTATCTTAAACCCACAGTTTTAATAAATTTAACACTTTGCAAGCCTAGCCCCGTTCCGCCCCATCAGCAACAACTTAGGATTATTATTGACATTTCACACTTTGTGCAAACCGGAACACTTCGAGCCGTCCAACATCAAAGATGTCGGGTCACAGCCAGACCCGGGCGGGGTCGGTTTTTACCCTTCGGGGAAACCGATTGGGGCGTTGCCCCAAACCCCGGAGCGGGCTGAAAAGCGTTTATCAAAGCAGACAAATTGACAAAATTTTCAAAAACAATTATAATAGGGGCATGTAATTGTTTTGAAAGGCAGAGACTTACATGAGGATTGCAATATGCGATAACGACAATAAATGGATAAACGAGCTTGTAAGGCGGCTTGGGCTGTTTAAGGAGACCTACGGCGATATTGAGTGGGACACGTTTTGCGGCGGAGAGGAGCTGCTGGAGGAATATACGAGAGCGAAAGCCCCTTATGACATAGTGATTATAGATATAGAGATGGACGGCATAAACGGAGTGGAGACGGCAAACCAAATTCGGGAGTCCGACCCGGGCGCAGAGATAATCTTTCTGACGGCTCATGCGGACTATGCCGTGGAATGCTTTGAATGCCGCCCGCTGCAGTTTTTAACAAAGCCCATTGATGAAGGCAAGTTTGACAAGACCATGCACCGCGCCATCAACAATATGAAAGACAAATATATTACCGTAAATCAGAGCAACGGCATAACCCGGCTGCGTTACAGCGAAGTGTATTACGTTGAGGGCAGAGGTCATAATGTTATAATCAACTTGCGCGACAGTGAGATTAGTATATACATGGCGTTTTCCAAATTCCTTGGGCTTTTGGACATGGACAGATGCGCCCTGACCCACAAGTCCTTTGCGGTTAATATGGAATACGTCCGCGAGTTCGGGAGCAGAGACGTTATACTGACAAACGGCGCCGCCGTGCCCCTGAGCCGCTCCCGCAAGACAGAATTCAAAAAAAATTTTTTGCGATATGTTACTCGGAGGTAAATATGCTTAACATAGTTATAAGCTACTTAATATGCTTGCTTGGGGCGTTTATAGTATTTATGCTTTACGACTCCTTTCTTACAAGAAAGGAGAATATAAGACCATGGATATATCCACTCGGGATTTTGGTCTTGTCTGTTGCCCTAATGGCTTGCAACACTATTTTCTCCGGCTCTTTAACCAATAACATTCTTATGATAATCTGTGAATTCGGAGGATCGTTCCTGTTTAAGGGGTTGCTAAAGGTTAAAATTGCCATAGCTTCTTTTAATGTGTTACTATCATTCATTATGGAGTCCCTCGTTCTGTTTCTTATAATGACAATAGGAGGCTTTTCGGCAGAGGAGGCAGTCGGTAGTCAGACTCTGTGGATATTGGGGGTTATGCTTTCAAAGCTTTCGTATTTAACGGTGGCATACTTAATCTGCCTTTGGAACAAAAGGCGGATTAGAAGGCTTGATGGTAAGACAGCCCTGCTGTTTATGATTGCACTTGTAGGAAGCGTTGTAAACCTTTTTATCTTATGCGAATTTCAATATAACAGCTACCTGGAATATATGAATATATGGACTGTGGTCGGCTCTGTTTTGATACTGCTCAGCTTTTTCTCTATGCTCTATCTGTTTACTCACTTATCGGAGCAGTCGGAAAAGATAACAGAGCAAAGGCTTATGGAGCAGCAGCTTAACTCCCGGATAAAATACTATAACGATATGATTGCCACAGAGACAGAGCTGCGCAAGCTGCGCCACGACCTGAAAAATCACCTGATACTCCTGCGGAGGGATTTTGAGGAGGGCAACAATATTCAGGGTATTAACTACATAGACGGCTTGGCGGATCGCCTGCACCTGAGCGGCGACGGAGCCAAGACGGGCAACGGCAATATTGACGCAATTGTTTCCGTAAAGAAAAAGGAGGCGGAGGGCAAGGGGATTACCTTTGAGTGGGACATGGCTGCTCCCAACAAAATCAAGGCGGAGCCCGCCGACCTGTGTATTATACTGGGCAACGCTCTGGACAACGCCATTGAAGCCTGCGAAAAGATAAATAACGGCAAGCGGAATATAAACATAGAAATGTTTTATAAAAACGGAATGCTGAGCTGCACCATAACCAACTCGGTTAATGACAAGGAGTTTTCCATGACCTCCCGCAAAGGTGATGCGAAGAACCACGGAATAGGGCTGAACAGTATCCGCTCCGCCGTGGAAAAATACAGCGGCATCCTAAACACCGAATACAGCAAAGGGTTCTTTACTCTGAGCTTTGTTATCCCCTGCTGAAAACAGAAAAAATTACCGGTTGTGACGAAAAAACTACCAGTTGTGCTGATTTTAAAAATCAGCACTTTTTTTGTGGTAAAATATAGACAGCAGAAATTTTATGAGCAATTTTTGCCTACTTTGAATTTCTGAAGAAAGAGGTGGTTTTTATGTAGGGCATAAAAGATTTTAAAAACGATTTCTTCCCACATCGCATTATGCCCTCCTTGCGCAGATTGCCTGCTTGGCAAGCCTGCGCCCTTACGGGCATATTGCAACCCCGCCCCTGCGCTCGGGGCGGAGGCTTTTTGATAAAGGCTTTGGCGACATTGCCGCCGCGGCTTGGTATGGCGGAATACGGGCTCGGCAATGGTTTTAAAGGCAAAGCCTTTATCAAAATTAAACTAAAAATTTACGTTGAATATTATTCGTATAATTTTTATTCCATTTCGGAATGTCTATCGCCTAGCCCTGTTCCGCCCTGTCGGCAACAACTTAGGGCTGTTATTGACATTGGTTACGATATTTTGAAAAGAATACCGTGAGTCGTCCAACTTCATAGAAGTTGGGTCACAGCCGGACCCGGGCGGGGTCGTCTTGCCCTCCGGGCAAACCGATTGGGGCGCTGCCCCAAACCCCAACGGAGGGCATATCGCCTTTTTGCCAAATGGCGAAAAACAAAAGATCGGAGCGTTTCAAATGACAAAGCTAACAGACGCCGTTGCAAAAATTTTGGCAGAAAATGACTATATTAATTTTGACGACACAGAACTGTACGCCTACGGCTTGCGTATGTTTATCTTCACCGTGGGGCAGCTTTTGTTAATGCTGCTTATAGCTCTGATTTTCGGAAAGCTGCCGGAGGTAATTATATACCTATGCCTGTTTATCCCCGTCAGGATTTTCGGTGGCGGATACCACGCAGGCAGCCGCCCCAAATGCTTCGCCCTGTCCATGGGCGTTTTGGGAGTGGTTATTGCCTGGCTGCATCTTATTCCCCACAGCCTGTGCCGAAGCCTTGGCTTGGCTACCTGCGCCTTGGCAGGGATAGCGGTTTTTGCCTTTGCGCCTGTTGCTCACAAAAACAAACCTTTAAGCCAAAGAGAGACGAAAGTCTACGGCTTAATCACACAGATTATTATAATCCTTGAAATTGTATTAACCGTTGGATATATTAAAATATTTAATGCTGACAAATATATTTGCGCCATAGCCCCGGCGAATTTATCAATTGTTTTTTCAATAATAGCGGCAAAAATTAAAGAAAAGAACGGAGGTGAAGCATGAAAAAGATAAAAGCATTTATCGCTCGGCACGGAGGCTTTATTGCCGCCTTGGCAATAGTATTTGCCACATTTTCGGCAAATTCTGCTTGCAATCTTCCCTATTATGAGGAAGAAACTCCCAAAGGGATTGACAAGCTGAAAAGATTTTAAGTTTAGTGAGTTGTACATAAATAAGCCGCAAAAACGGTTGACAAATAAAAGGGCATATTATATAATTTTAGGAGGCAAAGAAATGAAAAAATATTTAAACATTTTAGTTGCAATTTGCATGGCTGTAACCTGTCTGGGAGCCGTTCCCGTTTGGGCAGATGAAAATTCAAGCAATAACTTCAAGAGCTTATCTGTCTATGTTACGGACGGGTATAACCCCATTGAGGGAGCAAGCATCAGCATATCAAATCAAACTGCAACCAGCGGTGCAGACGGCACAGCCGTTTTTGACGCTGTTCCCACATCAACCGACGTATATCATATGACAGTCACCCATGAGGATTATGGCGTTAGGGAAAATGATATTTTGATTTTGCCCAACGGAGAGCAGGCGCAGGAAACATTAGTTTCTTTCTGGTCTCCTGCACGGGAGGCGCAGATTCCTCAGCTTGCAAGCGCAACGGAGACGGCTTCCTATGCTAACTCTTGGGAATATGTTGATACATCACGCTCCAACTCAATTAAGCTGATTGAGTATGGCGGATTGATCTACGTATGTTGTAATAATAACGTTTATGCTTTTAATCCTACAACAGAGACATGCGCAGAGGTAGGAGCGCTTTCATCAAAATTTGTTTTCAGATATGGTGATGCTTTGTACTCCTACTCAGTAACCTCGGGACATGACAACGAAGAAAGAGAATATTATACTGGAAGATTTAACAAGCTTGATATAAGCGACGATAACAGCGGTAATATGATAGAATTAAAGGTTCTCGGAACTAGTGGACGAGATTATAACTCCGCTACAATGCGGCAGGAAAATATGTATCTTATAGGCGGCGATTATTACACATTAGGAAGCAATTTGTCAAACAAATATATTAGCAGTTTTGACGTTGTTGAATCTCAATTTGAATATGAGTTCATAAACATAAATTCCGATGAGGGTACTCCAGTTTTATGTAGCGGAGAGCACGAAGGAAAAATCTATGTGTTCCACAAAAACGGTACGGTTATAATTCATCCAAACGGTCTGACAACCACACTATCGTCAATAAGGCGGTACTATGCCGGTCAGTCCGCCACATATGCCAACGGTAAGATTTATCTTATAGGTGGAACAAGAGTGGAAAATAAGCTGTTTATTTATGACTTAGCAACAGGAACACTTCAGTCCGGTGCAGATTGCCCCAGAGAACGGGTGAACCATGCAGCTGTTCTCCTTGACAACAAAATATATGTTTTAGGCGGAGATAAATCGGGCAAAATTGTTGATGTTTATGATATAAGCTCTGACAGCTGGAGCATGTGCGCGGCGGCTGATATTTCAATAGGGAAGGATAATGCTGTTGCTTACGGCGGCAAGATCTATGCTATTGACAGCGACGGCAAAATGGGAATTTACACCCCTCCGACCGGCGGCAGCTTTACAACCAACGCTCCCGTTGCCGTTGATTATTCCGGCGATATAACCCAGGTGGACGCAAGCAGAGCCCAGACTCTTGCAATCGACAGTGACAATAATGTCATCGCCTGGGGCGAGGGATATTATGCAGACGGTTCAATCAGCATGAAAGCGTATTCCGAGCCGCAGACAATCTCCGGAATTACAAATCCCGTTAAGGTTAGCAGAGGTAAGAATCATAACCTTGTTTTGGATTCTGCAGGCGACGTATGGGGCTGGGGCAGCAACTCTAACAATCCCATGGGCAGCGGAGCCAGCAAGTTTACAGCAGCCAAAAAAATCAGCGGTATTTCAGGCGTTACGGATATTGATGCCGGAGCTGAGTTCAGTGTTTTCCTGAAAAGTGACGGCTCTGTTTGGGGCGTGGGCAAAAACGACAAGGGTCAAATGGCGACCGCTTTAACCACAGAGTATATAAGCGACCCCGTTCAGCTCAGCGGCGTCAGCGGCGTTACTCAAATCAGCGCAGGCGACGATTATGTTGTAGCTCTGGCAAGCGACGGAATTTATACATGGGGCGGTAATGGTTACGGTCAGCTGGGCGACGGCTCAAAGACTGATAACTACGTTCCCACCAAGCTGAACATAACCCTGCCCGACGGAGAGAGCTTTACGGATATATGCGCCGGAGGCAGATTTGCAATGGCTTTGACGAATTTGGGCAATGTGTACGTTTGGGGAGACAACGGAAACGGCGAGTACGGTCTCGGAAACAACGATACGGACTATTATACACCAAAGCTCTGCACCAACCTTTCAAATATCACAGCCCTTGCAGCAGGAGTGAATAATGCCCTCGCGGTAAAGAGCGACGGAACGGTTTACGGCTGGGGCTTTAGCAGAAGCGGAAACATTGGTATTTCTGCCGGTGGTTCTGTAGTAACGCCTACCGCCATAAGCGGACTTTCGGGCAAGAATATTGTCTCTGTAACCTGCGGCTATGACTTCTCTGTTGCTCTCAGCAGCGACGGCACGGCATACGCCTTTGGCAACAACGCTCTTGGCAGCTTGGGAGTTGATTCCTTGAATTAACTTTTTTGGGGCTCGCCGCCTCGGCGGCGAGCTGCCCCGATTAACCATAGCATAAACAGCTTATTAATTTTAATAACAAAATTCAAATTTGAAAGGAATGAATTTTATGAAAAAAATATTTTCTGTCGCTTTAGTAATCATGCTGGTAGTCTCGGCATTACCGGCAGTTTTTGCTTCTAATGAAAGCGTAACAACCGCTGCTGCGGAATGGGAATATACAACTTCAAGCGGCAGCGTTACTATAACAAAATATAACGGAACAAGCGAAGTTGTTGAAATACCTTCCGAAATAAACGGAAAAACTGTTACCACTATAGGAGCTTCAAGCAGCAGTCGCTCTATTTTTTCCAATCCTGACAACATTAAAGAAATCATCCTTCCCGATACAATCAGAACAATAAATAAATACGCCCTTTCCAGATGTCTCAATCTTGAAAGGGTTGTCTTAAATGAGGGCTTAACCCAAATATCAGATTATGCTATTTATCGCAGTCCCTCTCTTGTCTCAATTGAGCTTCCCTCCACCCTTACAACTATCGGCAGATATGCGTTTTACTGGACAGCATTGGAAACAATAAAAATTCCTTCCTTGGTTACATCTATCGGTGCGCAAGCGTTTTATGATACCAACATGGTCTCTTTTGAGGTTGAAGAGGGGAACGCGAACTTTTATGCGGAAGACGGCGTTTTATTCAGGACTACCGGAACCGAAAACTATCTTGTTCAATATCCGCCCTATAAGCCTGACGAGGAGTACACCATACCGGAAGGCGTTATTGGGTTTGACACAGCACAAGCTATGTCATATATGCAATACCTAAAGGTCTTAAATATATCATCCGATTTTAAAAGTGATTTATACGGAAAAAATTATTTTGATAGGTCAGTCGCCCTTGAAGCAATTAATGTTCCGGAGGAGAACGAATGGCTCACCTCTGTTGACGGCGTGCCTTATAACAAGGATATGACGCGTTTTTATTACTATCCTATCGCTAAGCCCGACAAAGTTTATTATATGCCCGAAACAGTCACAAATGCAGGCTTAGAAAAGCTTGATTCATACTACTTAGAGGAGATTGTTATTCCCGCCGGAGGCAGCTTTATTCCCTATGGCGAAATGCCAAGCTTGACAAAGTACGCTGTGGCAGAGGATAATGAAAACTACTCAAGCATAGACGGAGTTGCCTTTAGCAAGTCCGGAGATACTTTAGTAGCATATCCAGCCGGAAAAACAGATGAGACTTATACCGTGCCTGAGGGTGTCAACACAGTTGCGCAATATGCCTTTTACTATTCTGCAAACCTAAAGAGTGTTGACTTTCCCGATTCTGTTACTACAATTAATAATTATGCCTTTTACTATTCCGGCATAGAGACAATGGTTCTCCCGCCTATTGAGAGAATCAGCACGGGTATGTTTTATTACTGCAAAAGCCTTAAATCCCTAACAATACCGGTTACGGTTACAAGAATTGATGATGCATTTTATGGTTGCAACGCTTCCTCTATAGATATATATTATATGGGAGGAGAAGATGAATGGAACCTGGTAAAAGAATACAGTAATTTAGATTATTATATCGCCATTCTTAACTTTAATCCGGATGCAACGCCCATTCCCACGCCTACAGCGACCCCCGAGCCGGGAGAGACCGTGAACGATGGAGAGTGGACATACTTTAAAGCCGTGGAGAGCGGAATTAAAATTCTTACTTACAATGGATATGACGTAGACCTTGTTATCCCCGACAGCTTTGGTGATGCTCCCGTCACCTCGATAGGAGACGAAGCCTTTAAGGCGGTTGATTTTATCGAGAGTGTGGCTATTCCCAAAGGAGTAACAGCTATCGGCAAGAATGCTTTTGCTGCCTGCACAGCGTTAAGAACGGTGAACTATGACGGAACTCTCGCAGAATGGAGCATGATTACCGTTGCCGAGGGTAACGAACCCCTGCTTGCGGCAGCGCTGAAATGCGCCGGAGGAGAACCCACCGAGTGGGGCATTGCAGATACAGGCAACGGCAAAATTACGGTAACCGCACCCAATGATATTGAGGCGGGGCAAAATATAACCGTGGTTATTGCCTCCTATGACGAAACAGGGGGGCTATTGGAGAGCTGCATACCCCTAAGCTTCACCACCGAGGCGGGCAAAACTGCATATGAATTAGCTGCGGAGGCTCCCGCACAGGGTAAAATCTACCTGTGGACAGAAAATCTTGTGCCCCTGATTAACCCGTTTAATTTGCAATAGGTGTTTTAGGGGACAACGTCCCCTAACCCTATTTGCCCGCAGGGCAAATTTTCTGTCGCCTTTAGCTAAAGGCGGCTTTCCCCGCCCGCCCCGGCGTTTGGGGAGGGCGGGTGTGACCCAACATCTTTTATGTTGGACGGCTCACATTATTTCGATTTATACAAAGTATACAATGTCAATAATAAGCCTAAGTTGTTGCCGACAGAGCGCAACGGGGCGGGCGACAGGTATCCCAACGTAATTATACAAATTATATGGGAATTTCCATCGCCGAGCCCAGTTCCGCCCGCCAGACCCGGGCGGGGTCGCTTTTCCCTCCGGGCAAACCGATTTGGGCGTTGCCCCAAACCCCATTAGAGAGCGGGGAAATCGCAAAAAGTCTTGCGACTTTTTGTGACGAAGAAAGGTGACTTTTATGAAAAGAATATTATCATTTATAATCGCAATAACTATGCTGGCGTGTTCGATGACGGTTTTTGCTGCGGACAACACGAATAAAATTTTGGCGTTCCCGGGAGCAGAGGGTCCGGCAAAATACGCCAAGGGCGGAAGGACGAGATCAAACACACAGGTATACCATGTTACAAATCTGAATGCCGACGGTGAGGGTTCCCTTGCGGACGCAGTCAGCCAATCCGGCAGAATTATCGTTTTTGATGTTGGCGGAACCATACATCTAAAAAAGCCCCTGCATATTGACGGTGTTACCATATTAGGACAGACTGCCCCCGGGGACGGAATTACTATTGCAGACGCCAACGTTGATGTCAACAGCAGCTCAATCATTCGCTATCTGCGGGTCAGACTGGGAATTGTCAACGGACTTGAGTCAGACACTTTCGGCGGCACTGCCTGGGAAAGCATTATTGATCATTGCTCCGCAAGCTACAGCGTGGACGAGTGCATGACGTTCTACAAAACAGGCAATACAACCGTTCAGAACTGCATTATATCCGAGAGCCTGAAAAACTCAATCCACAGCAAGGGCGCTCACGGCTACGGCGGTATTTGGGGCGGAACCAACAGCGGTTACTACCACAACCTTATGGCAAGTCATGACAGCCGTACCCCCAGACTTGACAGGGAAATTCAGGGAACCGACGTGCGCAACAACATTATATACAACTGGGGACAGACAAACTCTGCCTACGGGGCGGAGTCGGTAACCTATGATGGGGAATATATTGACATAACCTCTACGGTCAACTGGATAAACAACTACTACAAGCCTGGGCCGGGCACGGCTGCCAAGCTCAAAAATCGGATTTTTGATATTTCTTCCACGGAGGACGCCCCGTCTAAAATGTACTTTGCGGGGAACTACATGGTGGGAGACGCGGCGGTGACGGCGGACAACACCAAAGGCATACGTATTGCCTCGGGCAAGGGCGTTGAGTTTTTGAGCGAACCTGTCGAGATGACCTACACCATACCGGAGGAAACCGCCGAGGAGACATACGCCGCGCTGCTGAGCCACGTGGGGGCTTCTCTGCCCCGCCGAGACGAAACCGATGCGAGAATTGTTGACGACGTTATCAACGGCACGGGCAGGATTATAGACGCGGTTGAGGAAGTGGGCGGAATTACGGATTACCCTGCGGTCTACCGCAAGTTTGAGATACCTCAGGAATGGAAAGACCAACACGGCATGGGCGACCACGGCGAGGGGGACATAATCGAAAGCGGCGAATATGCGGGATACACATGGATTGAAGCATACGTGAACGAGTGGACAGAGCAGCAGACCGCTCCCACAAACCCTCATGTTGTGGTATCCGAGCCTGCCATACCCTCGCTAAGCAGCTCTATCAGAGGAATTTCGGTTAAGCAGGGCACGGTTACCAACACGGACGAAAACGGATTTGTGCACTACAAGGCGACCCCTATAGCTGAGGAGGGAACCGCCATAACAAAAACCGAGATATATGACGGAGCAACTCTCCTGCGCACGGTTTTGGGCGACAGCGGGGTGGACGATGACCTCAAGCTGACGAACGGAACCCACTTTATCTCCTGCCGAGTTTACAACGACAAGGGAGAGATGACCCAAAGCCCTGCGGCAAAGGTTGTGGCAGCAGCGGCGGAAACCGGGCTTTACCTTACAGGCGCAGCCCTTGAGGACAACAAGGCGGTTCTCACAATCGACAACCAAACCGGCGCACGGCAGACGGTCACAATATACATCGGCGTGTACGACAGTGACGGGAACCTGGAAAGCTGCACATCGTCAAAGATTGCAGCGCCAACCGTTCCCATTACCACCAGGAGAGATGTAACCTACGGAGCCGACTCCACAGTCAAGGTATACCTGTGGAACGACGGCCTGCAGCCTCTGACAGAGGGTGTAACATTGAAAAAGTAATCGGAATTATTTCGCCCGCCTCGTCGCGGGCGAAAATTTTTTGTATAAAAATAATTTTGATAAAGGCTTTGCCTTTGAAACCATTCGCCCACCCTGTTGCGCTCGCCGCCTCCGCCCCGAGCGCAGATCGCTCTCCCTTCGGGAGAAACGAGTTAGGGGACGTTGTCCCCTAAGACCCCTGAAAAAACAGTAAACTCATGAAAATTTTATATTATTTTTTGAAAAGACCTTGCAATTAAAAGTCCACCCTGCGCTCGGGGCGGAGGCGGCTGTGACCCCACTTCTTTGAAGTGGGACGGCTCACATTGCTCCGATTTGCACAAAGTATGCAATGTCAATAATA